>Ga0182027_10000962_pt1 | contig 48572 bp, 51 predicted proteins | sample 712E1DmetaG_FD_121300 | JGI IMG/M metagenome (GOLD analysis project Ga0182027, IMG submission 121300) | Permafrost microbial communities from Stordalen Mire, Sweden - 712E1D metaG (Illumina Assembly) | ecosystem: Environmental > Terrestrial > Soil > Wetlands > Permafrost | place: Sweden...
AAAAATAAAAGAGATATTGTCCCCTCCTTAAATTCATCTGACAAAAGTTTGGGCAGAAAAAACTTAAGAAAGACTATAAATATTATAAAATATAAAATAGCTTGAACTGCAACGTTGACTGTTTCCATCCGTGCTTCCGAAAATAAGAGATATCCCATAAATCCAAGTGAAAGGGAAATTAAAAATGCCATTGAGAAAAAATCAAATATTCTTGCCAAGGGAAAGTGATCTTTTCTAAATATAGCTAGGAATATAAAATACAACAATATTCCAACTATCCCTCCCAGAAGAGACATGCCGGGATGATATGGAATAAGAATAAACGTCCATAAACTCGAAATAATGTTTTTCGTACGTAAGAGGCCATAGAAAAGCCGTGACACCAAAATACTTGGTACTATTCCAATAAAAATTATGTTGAAAATTTTATCCATTGAAACATCAAGTCTTAAAAAAATAAAGTCATCGTTGGACAGGACATATACACAATAAAGAAAAATGAAAAGACAAATAAGAATGACCAAAATAAAAAATTGCATTACAAAGATTTAAATAGAAATAAATAATAGACGCTAAGCACTACCATAATGAATCCAACACTCGTAATTACCGCTCCAACTCCAAATAAATCAGCCAGTCCTCCGGCAAGAATTACCGGCAGAAAAGAAACCGCGCCGATTAAAGAGCTTAATAGGCCGTACATTCTTCCCCTCATTGTTTCGTGAGTTTCAATCTGAATAATAGCATTAGACGGAATAAATACCAGAGAAATACCAAAGCCAATAATGAAAGCCATAAGTACAATGATATGTAAAATATTTATATGAAAGATGTGGGGCAAGGTAGAATTTAAGCCCTGTACGAACCCATACGAAGCAACTTTGCTTGCCAAAGGCATCAAAATAAAGACTACTCCCACAATCATAAATCCAATTGCACTTATTGATTTAAGTTTAATTTTCTTACCTAAACTTCCGAGCATAAAAGATCCGATTCCTAACCCAACAGCAGCCGGAGCAATAAGAATTACCGAAAGACTTTCAAGAGGCGCCTGCAGTATCGTTGTTACATAACCGGGAGCTAATACAGCAAACATAAAAATAACCGACTGGGCAATGGTAATCATAAAAAGAGCATGCATAACCTTTTTGACTTTTTTTATAAAAACAAATATCTCTTTTGCTTCCTGGGCAAATGATAAATTGCGCGGAATTGATAATTCGTAATCATTAATTTTTTCTTTCTTGTTTACTAATTTTATTCCCATTACAAAAAGCGCACTAATAACGAAAAGGGAAATTAGAAAAACAATTGTATATGTCTTCCCCAATAACAAAAGTACTGGTCCCGAAAATACATAACCTATCAGCATGCTGGTATAAACGCTAAATCCAAATACTGCATTTGCCGAAATAATAAGTTTTTTGGGAACTAGGCTTGGAATGATCGAAGATTCTGCTGGGTTAAAAAATTGAGTCACAACGGCAATCAAAAAAGTGAAAGTATAAATAAAAGCCAAATTCAGATTAGGAATCAAAAAAGGCAATAGCAGGGTTGCCCTAATTAAGTGGCCGTTTAATAAAACTTTCTTTTTGTTCCATCTGTCTACATAGACACCGGCAATAACGCTAAGCAGAACTGAAGGAACAATAAAAGAAAGGAGCATTCCTGAAACTGCCGTATTTGAATGGGTAACTCCGAAAATTATGAAAATCAAAACGAAATGCTGCATGTTGAATGCAAGCTGGGAAAAGAATTCGGAAAGCATCATGAACAAGAATGATCTTATCCCGAGGACTTGGAGAACTTCATTGCCCAAAACTTTCTTTTTAAGAACGTCCATAGCTATCCATTTTACCAATTAATGTGGGTAGATTACAACCTTTATGCCTTTTGAAGAAAAGCTGAGATTTTATCTTTATCTCGTTTTAACCAAAGACTATTTGCTCTAATTTGCTCCGCAACCTGCGCGATTGTCCGCTCAAGTCCAATTGATGAATTTTTTTTGAAAAATTCCTCTATTTCCAAGGCTTTTTTGCTGTCGGTAAAATATGCTGCCGGCTGAATAAATCGAACATACAAGTGTCCACCCGAAAATGTTTTTGTAATTAACTCCCAATTTTCCTTGACATATTCCCAAGCCAAATCCTGCCCTGAGGGATTTGCCCAGATAAAAGTAATTGCCTTAAATCGGTCCTGAGCCCTCATCTCTTTTGAAAATGCCATCCCTAATGACTTTAAAAGCAATTTTTTATCTCTGAACGCACAAAGAGCTCTGAAAATACGGTCCTTTTCTTCCTGAAATGGAGTTTTAATGTAGAGATTTTTAAGCTCAAGATATTCCTTCTCTCCCCCATTTTCAGCAACCAAATTATAAACGGTGCTTCGCAAATCAGGCTCCAATTTGATTTTTCCTAAGCTATGTTTCTCAAAAAGCTCTTTTGCTTTCTTTATAATATTTTCATCTCCATTTGTGCCAAGTCCATAAACGACTACGTTTCTTAGAAATACCCGAGCATGAGATTCTCCCACCTTTTTATCCCATCCGATTTTTTTTACGATTGGCCCATAGATCTTTATGCAAAATGATCTATATTTTTCATAAAAATTTTCTTTAAAAATTAAATTACTAATTGTCCTTAAATTGGAAGCGATCTCCGCCCAGACAATATACTCTTCTTCGTCTCTATACGCCGAAAGCAAGCACAAAGCATCTTCCGTAGAGCTATGTCCGGATTGAGAAAGCATAAAAGTATCTCTTATTAATCCGTAACGATCCTCAGAAGATAATGTTTTTTTATTTATAGGATCCTTAAGTAGTTCCAAAAGATTTGATGGGTATTTAACGCGAACGAAGCTCGTTTCTCCCCTATTTAATTTTATCCAACCTTTATGTTTTGGCATAAAAAGAGATTTTTTGGAAAATAAAAACCTATCAAGAGGGATTGACCAAAGTGTATTGTCCGAAATTTCTTCGGCGGATATCGGACTTGAAAAAAATCTGGATTGAATAAGTTTTAACTTATTATTTGATTCCAGAACATTGACCAATGGATATCCTGGTTTTTTCGTCCAATTTTCCATAATTTTTTTCACATTTTTGCCCGACACTTTCTCCAAAGCTTCCCATAAATTTTCAGTTACAGCATTCCCATATTTATGCTTAGATAAATAATTATGAAGACCTTTTTGAAAAATTTCTTTGCCTAGATAAACAGCCAGCATTCTAATAATCGATGCTCCCTTTTCATAACTAATGTCGTCAAAAATTTCACTAATCTCGCTTGGATTATGAACCTCGACCTCTATGGCATGTGTATTTTTAAGGCCATCCATTCCTAAAGCTTGCGCATGATCAGTGTAAACAAATTGCGTCCAAATCTTCCATTGCGGAAAAACATTATCCACCGCCAGATATCCTATATACGTTGCAAAGCCTTCGTTCAACCACAAATGCGTCCACCATTCCATTGTTACTAAATTTCCAAACCACATATGTGCCAATTCATGAGAAATAATGTATCCTATATGTTGTTTATTAATAGTTGTTGAAAGTTCCTCATCTACAAGAAGAGCTGTTTCTCGATAAGTCACCGCTCCCCAATTTTCCATTGCGCCTGATGCAAAATCAGGAATAGCAATCAAGTCCAAAACCGGCAAGGGGTAAGGAATTCCAAAATAGTCTTCGTAAAATTCCAGAACTTTGGCGGCCGTCTCCAAAGCAAATTTTGCTTGATGTTTTTTGCCTGGAGTCGTAAAAACCCTGACTCTTACTCCGGATTTTGTTTTCGTTTCAATATTTTCAAAACGTCCAACAATAAAAGCCAGAAGATAGGTCGACATTTTTGGCGTTGGCTCAAACGTGACGATTTTATAGCCCGGGGAATGCTCTGCAATCTCGGTTTCAATTGTATTTGAGATTGCAACGTGATCTTCGGGAACTATCAACTTAACATCAAAAATTGCCTTCTTGGCCGGCTCATCAAACGAAGGAAAGGCTCTTCTGGCGTCGGTTGATTCAAATTGCGTAACGGCCATATGGTGCTCGACATCTCCGACATGATATTTGCTTCTGTAAAATCCCCGCATCTTGTCATTCAAAATTCCGGTGAAGGTTAATTTTAATTTTCTTTGGCCTTTTGATATTGTTTTACCAAACTTGATGGTCGCCGTTTCGGCTTTTTCATCATAAGAAATACTTTGTGATTTTGTTTTTGTTTTTCCTATAAAGATTTCTGCTGAATTAATTTCCAATTCTACCGCATGAAGAATAATTTCTTTAACTGGCCCTGTAATCTCTAGCAGAATCTCCTCTTCTCCGCTAAAAGTAAACTCTTGAAGATTTGGAAAAAGAGTAATGGAATAACGGCTTGGGATGATGTCATTTGGAAGTCTGACGCTATTTTTTGACTTTAATTTCATCATCAAAAAGTATATAATAGTTCCTATTGTCGAGCAAGTGTTAGAGATGCCCAGGTGGCGGAATGGTATACGCGGTAGTCTCAAAAACTACTAGTCGCAAGGCTGTGTGGGTCCGACTCCCTCCCTGGGCACTATTTTGACTCTTGCGCAGCCTCGTGTTTTCTCTCAGCATTGTAGAATTTAATTCTATCGCCTCGAAAGACCAAATCTATTTCTCCCATTGGACCGTTCCTATGTTTAGCTATAAGTAGTTTTGTCGCGATAGTCGGGGTAATTTCGGCATCCGGACGGTAGATAAACATTACGACGTCAGCGTCCTGCTCTATAGCCCCTGACTCTCTAAGATCGGCTAACTGAGGCTTTCTCTCTCCCCTGTGCTCAACTGCCCGGGACAACTGAGATGCTGCCAGTACGGGCACTTTTAGCTCTCTGGCCAGATTCTTCAAGGATTGAGAAACAATTGAGACTTCTTGAACCCTATTATCATATCTTCTTCCGGGATCAACCAACTGGAGATAGTCGACGATAAAAAGACCGACATTTTGCTCTAATTGCAACCGTCTGGCTTTAGTTCTCATCTCCGAGACCGAAATTCCGGGTGTATCGTCAATAAAGATGGGCGCATCGGCCAATTCTCCCATAGCATTAGATAACTTGGTAAAATCGGACTCTGATAATTTGCCTGTCTTTATCCTCCAAGCATCTACATCTGCTTGCCCGACCAACAAACGGTCAACTAATTCTTCCTTACTCATTTCCAGAGAGAAAATTGCGACCGGAACTTTATCAACGACTGCCGCATGCTGGGCGATATTTACAATCATCGCGGTTTTTCCTTGTCCGGGACGAGCCGCTAGAATAAGAAGGTTTGATTGTTGCATTCCGGACAAAGTATTGTCTAAATCCACAAAGCCGGTCTTTATTCCCCTAAGCCCTGCTCCCTTTTTATGAAGCTCATCAATCCTGTCAAAACTTTCAGCCAATGCTTCTTTTAAGGGAACAAATGATCTCAAAGAGCTTTTTTGAGAAATAGCAAAGATAGATGATTCTGCCTTGTCCAAAATATTATCTATTTCTTTGTCGTCCCCAAAGCCCATTTCGGAAATTATAGATCCGGCGTGAATGAGAGCTCTTTTTGTGGCAGCATCTTTGATCATAACTGCGTAGTGCTCGATATTTGCGGCTGTCGGAACCACATTGATAAGCTCAGTTAGGTAAGATTGTTCAAAATCTTTGAAGTTTTTATTTTTTTTGATTGCACCTCTTAAGGTCAAGATATCGATTGGTTTTCCTTTTTCGTACAACGAAAGCATGGCTCCAAAAATCATGCCATTAACCGGATTATAAAAATCGGCGGAAGAAATAAGTGAGGAAACTGTTGCGATTGCATCCTTATCAATAAGTATTGCGCCCAAAACGCTCTCCTCAGCCTCTTCGTTGTTCGGGGGAACTTTAATGCCTGCCATATAAAGAGTTAAATAATAAATTAACCCAGAACTGATATTTCCATTTTCTCCGGCAACTTATCTTTCAAAATTGTAATTTTGGGAACCTCGATTATGCTCTCTGCCCCCAATTTCTTCGCCGACTCTACTTTATTCTCTCCATAAAGAATGGTACTCTTGGGCTCAAGAGCTGTTACGTATGATTCGCTGAAATCATTGGTTGTATTTATGATTGCGACTTGGCATGAATCATAACCCTCGACTTTAACGTCGGTTGACGATCCCAAAATCGTTACTATGTCGTCAACCAAAAGTCGATAAACAATTCCCTTCGGCGTTTTCAGTCCTGATACTTTAATTCCGCCAACTTCATAACTTCCGGGGCCGGCAATGACTATTCTGGAATCTGTTACTCTGGAAATATCAGCGTTGCGCTCACCGGAAAGAATTATTGCGTCAGCTGATGTTTTCGGCATCTCTTTGCCTGGATCAATAACAAATGTTACCTTTTTCCCTTTAATCTTTAGACTATTTTCTCCAAAAATTGTAATATCCACCTCAACATCCTATCATAGTCATTTTTTCTTGACAAGAGGGAGGCATTTATCGTATCATCTTTCTACTCAGGCTAGCCCTCCGTCTACCGAAAGACTCGCGAGGGTAACTTGAGCTTATAACTGATGAAAAAAGAACAACTTATACTTTCTTTTGTGGCCGTGCTTTTTGGACTTCTAGTCGCAGGAATTGCTTTTTACTTCTTACAGACAGCAAAAACAATTCCTGATGCAAATACAAAAACCGCATCAATTACTTCCCCTACTCCAACAATTTCCCCATCAATTACATTAACGTTAGATCAACCAAGAGACGAAGAGGTTGTCAGTAATAAAGTTTTGGTTGTATCGGGAAAAACTCAAAGTAATGCGGTAGTTACCGTCATAGCTGATTCAGCTAGCGACGTCATAACTCCATCTACTGATGGCAGTTTTTCTACAACCGTTAACCTTGATAACGGGCAAAATGTTTTAGAGGTAATCTCCATTGCGCCCAACGGAGAAAGTATTACAATTAAAAAAACCGTAACATATTCACAGGAGGATTTTTAATCTATGTATAGAAAAATACTGTTATTTTTATTGCTTATTGTTTGTTGCTTATTGACCGTAAATATTGCCCATGCTCAAACTCCGACTACTCAAGACAAATCTGACCAAATAAGAGATCAGCTTATAACTAATATTGCCTCTAGGGTTGCTCAACTGAAACTAGTTGAGAAACGCGGAATAATTGGAGTTGTCACAAATGTTACCAACACTCAAATCACAGTAACGGACTCTCAAAATAACACTCGATTTATTGACGTAGATGAGCTTACGAAATTTTCTGATCCCGACACGAGCGGTACATTCGGAATATCTGATATTACCAACAACACCACTGTTGGAATATTAGGACTATATAACAAAGAATCACGCAGAATTTTGGCCAGATTTGTAAGCGTGATCTCCAACCCAATCATTATCCAGGGAGGGATTTCTGCAATCGATAGTAATGATTATACCTTTAATGTAGCAACCGAGAACGGTAAACAAATAGCTGTTGACGTAGAAAATTTGACTAGGACGTATTCTTTTACTCAAAAAACCGACTACATAAAATCAGGTTTCTCTAAAATAAAAGAAAATTACAATGTTATAGTTGTTGGAGTTCCTGATAAGAAAAATAAAGATACTTTAATAGCCACAAGAATTATATTCTTTCCCGAAATTCCATCCAGTCCAAAGGTAAATTCTACCCTAGAAAAAACTCAGAAATAAAATGAATGCTCCCCTATCAAAACTTCAAAATAAAATAGCCAGTGACGATTTGGACGCAGCTTTAATTTCTTCAGTATCTAATATTATTTATTTAACTAACTATTACGGATTTTCTGGAGATGAACGTGAAGCCTATTTACTCATTACGAGAGGCCAGCAATATATTTTAACCGATGGAAGATATGTGCAGGATGTAAAGATTTTAATTCCCGATTTTAAATTAATCGAAATCTCATCCAAACTCCCCGCAAATGAGGCTTTAAATAAATTAAAAATTAAACATAATATAAAAAAACTGGGAATCGAAGAAAATGATTTAAAAGTAAATGAATATAAATCTTTAGAAAAATTTTTTGAGAAAATGGTAAGTTTTAATGGCGCCCAAACCTTAAGAGTTATAAAAACTGAAAATGAAATCTTAAAAATTGAAAAAGCCTGTCAACTGGGAGATAGAGTTTTTGATTTTATTCGGAAAAAAATTAAATTAGGAGTCTCCGAAAAAGAAATTGCTACTGAAATAGAATTCTTTATCAAAAAAAATGGCGCCGAGATTTCCTTCTCACCAATCGTTGCATTCGGAAAAAACTCCGCCGTCCCCCATCATGTTCCAACCGATTTAAATCTTACACAGAACTCAATTGTTCTTATGGATTTTGGAGTCAAATTAAATAATTATTGCTCAGACATGACACGGACTGTTTTTTTCGGCTCCGCAAACGCAGAATTTAAAAAAATATACAACACTGTTTTAGATTCTCAATCCAAAGCGATTAAATTGCTTAATACCAAATACTTAATACCAAATACTAAAGCCTCCGTTATTGATGATGTCGCCCGTGATTACATAATTTCAAAAGGATACAAAACTATTCCGCATAGCTTAGGGCACGGAATCGGAATTGACGTTCATGAACTTCCTCACATTTCCCCAAACTCCAAAGACGTTTTAAGAAGCGGCATGGTTTTTTCCATTGAACCAGGAATCTATATTCCGAATTTTGGCGGAGTCAGAATTGAAGACTTGGTTGTTTTAGAAAAGAACGGTCCCCGTCTCCTCACCCATTCCCCAAAAACACTAATTGCGTTATAATAGAAATATGATTAATCCGCAGACATTAAAAGGTTTTCGTGATTTTTTGCCTTTGGAGGCAAAAAAACGACAATTTGTTATAGATACCTTGAAAAAGGTATTTGAGTCCTATGGCTTTGAACCGCTTGAAACTCCGGCTTTGGAATACGAAGAAATTCTGATGGGAAAATACGGCGAAGAAGGCGACAAATTAATGTATAAATTTGAAGATAACGGTAAAAGAAAAGTTGCCCTTCGCTACGATCAGACCGTTCCTCTCGCCCGCGTTGTCGCCCAATACCAAAACGAACTCCCAATGCCGTTTAAGAGATATCAAATTCAAAATGTCTGGCGCGCCGACAACACTCAAAAGGGTAGATATCGTGAATTCTTGCAATGCGACGCCGACATCGTGGGCTCCACCTCTCCCCTCTCCGATGCAGAAATCATAAAAATGGCGACGGAAGCCTTAAAGAAACTAGGATTCGCCAATTTTAAAGTCCTTATCAATGACAGATACATATTCTCGGGTGAAGGATTTAAGAGTTTTGCCGAATTTGAACTAGGAATATTCACTCGATCTCTCGATAAAATTAAAAAAATTGGTGAAAATTTAGTTATAGATGAAATTACAAAAGCAGGAGTAAGCAAAGAAAAGGCGAAGATCCTACTAGACTTAGTTAAAAGAGAAAAACCTACGCTAAGCGTAAATGAAGCAATTGATCTTGCGGTTAAATTAGGCGTTGACAAAAAGAATATTGAATTTGATCCCTATATGATAAGGGGATTAGATTATTATACTGGTTTAATTTTTGAGATAGAAATTGAAGGGTATTCTGCCGGTTCTGTTTGCGGTGGGGGTAGATATGATGATCTAATTGGGACATTTGCCGGTCGTCAGATTCCGGCAGTTGGGTTTGCTTTTGGATTTGACCGCTTGATGGAGGCCATGGAAGAATTAAAACTCTTCCCCACCAATCTAATCACTACCAAAGCTTTGGTCACTATTTTTTCAAAAAATCTTAAGGATAAATCTCTTGAAATCGCCCAAATGTTAAGAGAAGAAGATATCAATACCGAAATTTACCTTGACGAAGAAGCCAAGATGGAAAAACAACTTAAATACGCTGATAAAAAGAAAATTCCCTACGTTATTATAATTGGTCCCGATGAAGCTAAAAACAATACTTTAACTGTTAAAAATCTATCGACCCGGGAGCAAAAAACCCTATCTTTTCCGGAACTTCTTGACTTGTTAAAGAAGTAAAAATACGCTATAATACATCATATGAAAGCAAACATTCATCCGAAATATTTTGATCAAGCTCAGGTAATTTGTGCCTGCGGAAATAAATTCACTACCGGTTCGACCATGGAAGTAATTCATGTTGAATTGTGCGATAAATGCCACCCCTTCTATACGGGTGAGCAAAGATTTGTTGACAGCGCTTCCAGAATTCAGAAATTCCAGGATAAACAAAATATCGCCAAACAATATCTGACCAAGAAAGTCAAAAAACAGGAAGAACAAAAAGCCAAAGATACGGCACCCAAAACTCTACGAGAAATGCTCATGGCAATTAAGTAGCCAATTAATCCTCTCATGTACGATTATAGAAGAGTCCAAATTCAGGAACTAGAAAAGAAAATTGAAGAAACACGCATTCTTCTTGTAGATCCTTCATTAAAAGACTTAGCCGAAAAAGAAATCGCCGAACTTGAAGCACAAAAAAAAGTTCTCGACGACGCTTTAAATAAAGAGGCCGAAGAAGGCAGCAATTTGGATGACCGCAATGTCATTATGGAAGTCAAAGGCGCAGCCGGAGGCGAAGAAGCAAAACTCTGGAGAGATGAATTACTCAGAATGTACTTGCGCTACGCTCAGCTCAAGGGTTTCCAGGCAGAACAAATTGACGAAGGCGTCATCAAAATAGCGGGGAATTCCTCTACTTTTAAAACTTTTAAATTCGAAGCCGGAGTTCACAGAGTGCAAAGGATACCTGAAACGGAAAAACGCGGTCGCATTCATACTTCAACCGCTACCGTTTACGTTCTGCCTGAGCTTGAAGACATTGATCTTCATATAAATCCCGAAGATATTGAATTTGAAGCTTTTAGAGCCGGCGGACACGGCGGACAGAATGTTAACAAAGTCTCAACCGCAGTCAGAATCAAGCATAAGCCGTCAGGCATTATCGTCACCGCCCAAACAGAGAGATTCCAAGCTCAAAACAGAGAAATCGCCATGAATTTACTTAGATCCAAGCTCTGGGAAATGGAAGTTGAAAAACAAAATAAGGAAATTGCATCCCTCAAATCAACACAGGTCGGACGAGGAATGAGGGCTGAAAAGATAAGAACTTATAATTTTCCTCAGGATAGACTTACGGATCATCGAATCGGAAAATCATGGCATAATTTACCTGTTCTTCTTGACGGAGAAATAGATGACGTTATTAACTCTATGAAAGAAGAGTCAAATCCTCAAGCTTAAAATCTTCCACATCCTTTAAATGGTCATTCTTAATTATGCGGGCCAAATGAACACCACCCACTAAATAAGGAAGAATTACATAATATGCGCCTTCTTTGTAAAGAGTCTTCGCTTCTTCAACGTCTTGGGCCACGACGATTACTTTTTTATTCTTATTTTTCATACTCTGCAAAAGAAGCAGGTTGTCTTCAATATCGGGCACTGTTGAAATTATTAACTCTGCCCTATCCATTCCTGCCTTCTTCTGAACTTCGGGGTCGGTTATGTCTCCAAAAACATTTAAAATATTTTGTTTATTTAAATCATCAACAATGTCCGGATTAAAATCAATGACAACTATTTTATGCCTTGATCCCAACGTCTTTAGAAAACTCCTCCCTACCCTGTGACTTCCGGCCAAAACTATATGATTTTCAAGCGAACTTAAAATTGCATCTGACGGACTGGGTTTTTCTTCCTTAGTCACTTTACGTTCAAAAATTTTAATATACGGATTTAAAAACTTATATATGCTGCTTGCTCCGGAAATCGTGTAGGTTGAAAGTATAAATGTGGTTATGCCCAAGAGAGTTACCAGGGACGATATCTTGTCCGGCAAATGTCCAATCTTATTTCCCAAAAATATGATAATAAAACTGAATTCGGAAATTTGCGCCATATTCAAACCAACCAGAAAAGATGTCCTTCTTCTGTATCCCATAATTCCCATAACTATCATTGTAATCAGGGGTTTTACGAAGATAATGAAAAGCGTAAATAAAATTATGGGTATCAAAAGCTGATCCAAGCCTTGAAATTGTAACTTCATCCCCAATAGAACAAAGAAGATGGTGATAAAGAAGTCTCTTAACGTTTTCACTTTCAAAACTATCTGGAAATTTTCTATTGAGTCTGCTAAGGCTATACCTGCTAAAAATCCTCCAATTTCAATCGGGAATCCTATTGCCGAAGAGCTTACGAGGGCACATAGTCCAAAAACCCATCCCAGAATAAAAAGAAAAAGAACTTCTTCCGAACCGGATATAAAATGAATCATCTTAGGCATGATCTTGCGGTTTAAGAACAATATGACCAAAATTAAAACCAACCCTTTAGCTAGAACTATTAAAGTGTCGTGAGCAAAAAGACTACCCGACTCCTGAGGTATAGAGAGGAACATAAGAATAAAAACTGCAATAAGGTTTTGAAAGATCAAAATTCCGCTTGATATTTTTCCGAATAGACTTCCCAAGTCTTTTTTATCGGACAAAAGTTTTATTACGATAATCGTACTTGAAAATGCCAAGGCAATACCCATATAAAGAGCCGAAAACGGCGGAAACTTAAGAAATACTGCCAAAAAATAACCACAAACAAAAGTTAGGAAAAATTGTATTGAACCTATTATGAAAGATGCGTAACCCACAGATTTAATTCCTTTGAGTTTAAATTCAAGACCCAACAGAAATAGGAGCAATGTAATTCCAAGCTCTGAAAAAATATTAAGACTGTTTATGCCGGTAAGCTGCAGTTGCCCAAAGGGACCGATCAAAATTCCGGTTAAAATGTAAGCCAAAATTGGAGGTTGTTTAAAAAGACGGAAAAACAAAGCTAAAATTGTAGCTAAGCAAATAATTATAGTTACCTCTACAAAAATAATTTCCATCTATAATTATTGTAGCAAAAAAATTTAATTGAGGTATACAATCTCTTCTTCCAAAGTTATCTTATATTTTTCTTTGATGGTTTCTTTCGCAATTTTAATAAGTTCTTCTACGTCCTGTGCTTTGGCATCATCAATGTTAACAATAAAGTTTGGGTGTTTTTCTGAAATCATTGCCCCCCCCACTCTTCTTCCCTTAAGACCCGCTAATGCCAAAAGTTTTGTTACCGGAATAACGGGAAACGGATCATTTTTTACAATCACAGAAAATTCCTTCTGTAATTCAGGAGATAAGGAATTTAGAGGAATATTTTTGAAAGTGCTACCAATGCTCGGAAGATCCATCGGCTGATGTATGTTTCTGTAATCAATTTTTTCCTGAATTGCCTGTCTTATTTTATCTTTATCGCCCGGCACCATTTTTAAAGTGACATAAGTAATGAATTCAGGTAGATTTTTAGACTTAAAAATACTATTTCTATAGCCAAACTCACACCCAGCATTGTCTCTAGTTTTTTCTTCGAGAGCTTCTATGCCCAAACTCTCAACTTTGACTACGCTGTCTTTTGTCTCTCCCCCAAAAGATCCCGCATTACCTCTGACCGCTCCTCCAATTGTTCCGGGAAGTCCTCCTGCCCATTCCAAACCGGAGAGCGAATTTTCTATACAATATTTCAAAAGATCTCCCACTAACACTCCCGATCCAACATTTACTTTCCCTGAGCGTAACTGAAGGATTCCACCTATCTTGTTATAGATTATTAAGCCATCAAATCCATTGTCATTTATTAAGACTTTCGTTCCTCCACCTAAAATCACAATTTTATCCTGAGCGAGCGATTTAGCGAATTGAATGACTTCCTTCAATTCAGTTACCGAAGTTACTTCAGCGAATAATTTAGCCGGTCCGCCAATTTTATAATTGGTGTAGTTTTTTAGAAGAACATTTTCCTGAAGCTTCATTTTATTTAACTAATTCCAAAACCGCTTTTTCGAGTTGAGTATCATGACTTGGATCTTTAGAATCTAAGGCCACTGAGATATCCGGCATCAGACCTTTTCCGTGGACCCATATACCATCAGGAGTAAGCCACTTTGCAATAGTTATGTGGAGACCGGCTCCATTTCCTAAATCTTCTGCTTCCTGAATTGTTCCCTTACCGAATGACTTGTCCCCCACCAACAACGCTCTGCTTTTACCGTTTAATTTATTGTCTCTTAGCGCACCCGAAACAATTTCGCTTGCCGAAGCGCTTCCTCCATTGATGAGTACTATTACGGGAACCTCATACATTAATCCATTTCGTGTTACCGAGGACGTGGTTGTTCCTTGGACATTCTGTTCTAAAACTACGGGGGTACCCGGTTTTAAAAACTCCGAGGCAATGAAAACAGCATCCGTCAAGTATCCGCCAGGATTATTACGTAAATCCAAGATGAAGCCTTTAATTGTTTTATCCGACAGCATTTTAAGACTAATATCATTTATAACTGCTGTCCAATCGGTATTCGTAGCATCACCAAATTGTGAAAGTCTGACATATGCAATTTTGGCCGTCAGAGTCTTCGGAATATTAATTCCTCCAATATCTTTTGCATTTTTCACCCATCCGTCAACACTTTTAACCGTAATTGTATCTCTTACAATTTTTATGTCTTGTGGCGCCTGGGAATCTTTATGAAGAATCGTCAAGGTAACACTTGTCCCCTTAGGGCCTCTAATTTTATCCACAACAGACTGCAAAACCATATCTGAAATTGATTGTGCATCAACCTTCAATATTAAGTCCCCCGCTTTTATTCCTGCCTTTTCCGCAGGACTGCCGCTAAGAGGTGCTATAACTATTATTTGATTGTCTTTTACTCCTAGCTCTGCGCCAATTCCAGAAAATTGTCCGGCCATACCTTCTTTAAAATTAGTGTTTTGCACCGGAGGAAGATACATCGTATAAGGATCCCCAAGGCTTGAGATCATTCCCTGGATTGCCCCATTCAACATTTTTGTTGGATCAAGCTTTGTTTTATCGTAATAATTTTCCTCAACTTTTCCCCAGACGTTCCAAAAAGTCGAAAAATCAACATTTGATAAAAATGCGGGAGGTTCTTTATTTATAACCGTGACGGATGGTTTATAGGCTTGCCATGTAACCTTTACATTGTTTATGCCAAAGTAATAACCTATTAAACCGGAGATTATTAATAAAACAAATAACTGTAATAATTTTACTTTTTTCATAGAGGACTCAGATATTATAACAGAAAATTCTTAAATTAACGGGCTATAAATGACATCAAAGCCAGGTGCCTGGAGTGTTTTATGCTGAGGCCGACAGCCTTCTGATGTTTTGAACAAAGTCCGTCATGAGACGCTGGAATAATCTTACCCCGTTCGGTCAAAAATTTCGCTAATATGCTTACGTCCCAAAAAGAAGGTTCTCTTTTCTCGCTGCAAAAATAGCAGACTTTGGGAGCTGTAAATTTTCTTCTCGGCTTTCTAATTACTTTTTTCATATTTTATAACTTAAAAAGGTATATCGTCAGGAGCTACCTCTTCCGTTGGTGGTTCCGGCACCACATCTTCTTTTACTTCTTTCTTTGTAGCTTTTACTGCCGCTTTTTCAGTCTCTTTTTTAGCTTTCTTAGTTTCCGTTTTTACTTCCTCTGTTGTAATTTCCTCTTCGACCGCTTCCGATGGTGCAGTTACAGTTCCTGCCGGTCTGTTACTGTCCAGTAAAATCATGTCTGAAATTACTATCTCGGTTCTATTTCTTTGGGCCCCATCTTGCCCTGTCCAGGTTCTGGTTGCTAATCTTCCTTCCAGGTACACTTTTCTACCCTTGACTAAAAATTGCGAACACAGTTCGGCCAATTTGTTCCACGCGACGATGTTGTGAAATTCCGCTTCGTCGTGCTTTTCTCCCGCATCTGTCTTCCAGCTTCTGTTAGTTGCTAACCCAAAAGAACAAACTGCCGTTCCGTTTGGTGTATACCTCAACTCCGGATCCCTGGTCAAATTCCCAATTAATTGTACCTTATTCAAACTTCTGGCCATATGTTTACTTTGTTCTCAGGATTAGATATCTTAAGATATTGTCATTTTCCAAAAGCTTTTTATCAAAGTCAGCTGGAACATTTTCCCCCTCTAGGGAGAAATCAAAATAATATCCGCTTGTTTCTTTGTTTATTTTGTATGCCAAGGTTTTTAGCCCAACCTCATTCTCTTTGATAACCTTGAGATCTCCCAAGAGAACTTTAATTCCGGCAATTAACTTTTTTCTCAAAACTTCGGTTAAGGATGCTTTCGTTACCAAAATCAACTTGTATGCCCTCATAGCGTCTAATCATAGCATATTTTAAGTCCAAAAAACAAGGCTTAAAACTCTATTTTCCCCTCAAATACGACAACCTAAGCTTCTCGGGGAACTTCTCGATGGCGTAGCGCAGCATTGTCCGGGGCATTTTTTGGCAATACTTATCTAAAAAGACAATCTCCGTTTTTAGATCTCTTTTTCCTATTTCCCTTAACATCCAACCAACTGCTTTGTGCATTAAGTCGTGCTTGTCCTGCACTAACATTTCTGCCAGATCAAGGGCTTCATTAAATCTATTGTTTTTTATAAAACGGAATGAAGACAAAACCGCAATTCTTCTCTCCCACAAATTTTTCGACTTGGCCAATCTGATTAATGCTAAGGGGGTGACGCCAGAGGAAGGGCTCCCGACTGCGCGGACTGAGCCTGTCGAAGGAGCACTGGCGGAAGGAAGACTGGCGGCAGGACCCCGGCATAAATATCTTCCTACAATTTCGTGCGCCGAAAGATCTATCAAATCCCAATTGTTAATCCATTTTGTATTTTTAAGATACAGATTATAAATTTCTTTTTTGTCTTTTTCTAAACCTTTATTAAATTTTTCTACCAGGATAAACAAGGACATTAATCTTTCTTCATGAAATTTTGAATGCAACAATTCTTCCACGTCGGTCAGGTTTAAAACTTTATATGTTTTAACTAATTCACGCAACTGCGGAACCTGTATGCCTAAAAATATGTCCCCTTCTCCGTATTCCCCTTTTCCTGTTTTAAAAAATCCTGAAAGAAGTTTGGCTTTTTTTGAATCGGCAATTCTTTTTAATTCTTTTTTTAGTTCAAAAATACTGTTTTTCATTTTCCAACAACAATAATTATATCGTTAATTTCCATGTCTGCAAGGTCCGCCGAAGAACTTGCGACCACAAAAGACGCTATCCTTAAATCTTTTTTCAAGACATAAGAAAAGTCTACAAATTCTTTTTTTGTTCTGATGTTTATATCTTGATAATCAAAATTGTCGGCGTTGCCTATTCCAACCACACCATAGCCGAAGTCTTTGAGAATATCCCTCATTTGATTTGCTACCCCCACATCTCCTGCTCCATTTTCTACATAAATCCTTGGAATACTGCGATTAATTTCAGTTGGAGTATCAAATCCAATTATCAAATCAGCAATTCCCCCATCTGTGCTCTTGTAAACTTCCAAAAAAGGAATCGGGAAAAGAACGGATGAGCTTAGGAGAGATGCGTAATTTATATATTTTTTTGCACCAATTGCAGGATCCATCGCAATTACCCCGCCACCATCATATCCGTTTATAATAATCGCATGTTCTCCTCTGATAATTCTTGCTGTTCCATATGATAGGGGCTCGTTAACGGGCTCTTGATATCCTATTTTTATCCAAGCCATAATCAGGTGTCCTGAAGAAATTGCTTTTTGCAAGGACAATACGGTTGATTCGTTAACGTAAATTGGTTTTGAAATCAAACCATAACTTGTAAAAATATCAAAAAACGGCGGAGCATGAATACCGTAATATTCCGATCCGCCAAATCCCATATTTAGATTTGTATATATATTGTTAAGATTTGTAGTCTCCCCCATCCTAAGTCCCACATTTGGGTTCTTGGATATAATCACTTTATTAATTAATATTTTTTCTGCCATCGATTCGCTTCCAACTACAAAATTGGGATTACCGGTAAAATGGAATATTATTCCCGAAGCTGCCGCAAATTCACAACTCAAATTATAAAATTGTCTGCGCGATTCTATGGGTATCTCATAACTTGCTGGTAAAATCGCTTCCATAGTCTTAGTTCCCAAGACAGAAGTATCATTTTTGGCTGAAAACGAATAGGAACGAGAGGCTTGCTTGTTAATTTGTATATTTTTGTAAGTTATTGGTATGGGAGTATCAAAAAACCAAAGCCAGAAAAGTATATAAAATGAAATAAAGCCCAACCCACCGAGAATTATTTTTTCGTACCGCATCACAATAATCTTATTTACGCGCCGATTTTGAATTCTACAACATCTCCGTTTTGCATTACGTAATCCCGGCCTTCCATTCGGGCTCTACCTAACTCTCTTGATTTTTTCCAACCTCCGCCAGCTGGCGGATTCGCAACAAAATCATCATAGGAAACAACTTCCGCCTTAATGAACTTCTTGGTAAAATCCGTGTGAATTACGCCGGCCGCACCCACAGCCTTCAGGCCATTATTAATGGTCCAAGCTCTTACTTCCTTTACTCCCGAAGTCAGAAAGGAAATCAAACCCAAAGTGGCGTAAGCAGTTTGAATTAATCTTTCTAAACCTGATTCTTTGACGCCCAAATCAGACAAATATTGTTTTTGTTCTTCTTCCGATAGCTCAGACAGATCCGATTCTATTTTGGCGCAAATCACCACAATCTTATCAGTAGGAATACTCAAAATTTTTGAATATTGTTCTGTAATGGATTTAATTTTCAACTCTGAATAATCGCTTTCTGCTACATTTAAAATCATAATTTCCGGTTTAGCAGACAGGAGAAAAAATGTCTTGGCGTATTCCTGCTCCTCATCAGCCAAAAATACTTCCGATGCCCGCTTTCCCTCATTGAGACTTTTGAATAATTTTTCAATTGCTGTTTTTTCTGTTTCTTTGGCAAATCTTTTGACTTTACTTTGCGCCTGTTGAATTGTCTGAAGATCGGCTAGAATTAATTCTGTTTCAATTGCCTCATAATCTTCTTTAGGTCCGACACTTCCCTCTCTGATTATATTCGGGTCCTCAAAAGCACGAACAACATGAGCAATTACAGAGACTTCCCTAATATGAGATAGAAATTTATTTCCGAGTCCCGCTCCTTCCGACGCGCCCTTCACCAGACCTGCAATATCGACGAAATTTACTGTGGCCGGTTTAATCGGTGGCAATTCCGTCATCCCCTCTTCCGTCTTGGTGATTTCGGCTAACTTTTCCAAGCGTTTATCGGGAACGGGCACGACTCCGACATTAGGTTCAATGGTCGCAAAAGGATAATTCGCCACAAAAGCCGTCTGCTTCTTGAGAAGCGCGTTAAACAAAGTAGACTTCCCCACATTCGGCAAACCCACAATTCCAACCGAAAGATTCATAATGAAGATTATAGCAAATTATTTAAGTCAGGTTCTATTTCAAAATATGAATCTGATATAATCGCAATTAATGAAAAGACCCAAAAGTAACGCCGTGCCCAAAAGATTGCTTGGTCCGGATATTATTAGAATTATTGCCATCTACTTGGTGCTTCATCTTCACACGTTTTTTGCCGTAAAGGATCAGGGATTTTTATCTATTTTTTTTTAAAAAATGGATGTGTTAAGTGTCCCGCTTTTCGTCATGCTAAGCGGAGCGCTCTTATTGGATAAGCAAGAAGAGTATAAAAACTTTTTCCGTAAAAGATGTCTGAAGGTTTTGATACCATGGATAGCCTGGACATTGATCTATATGATTTACGACTTCACGCTAAACGTAGTGCGCATATCTTCGTTTTCATCTTTGATTCATTTTTTCTTCCGCGTATTTTTGTCCAGCTTCTGGTTCTTGCCGATGATTTTCAGTCTGTACTTGCTGACGCCGCTTTTCAGGATTTTTGTAAAACACGCCACAATCTTTGATAATTATTATTTCATTAGCTTGTGGTTTTTAATTGCTTCTGTACTTCCGTTTTTATTCAATAGTTCCCTCTTCCCCAGATGGGAAGCAAACGCTATTTTGTCTCCGATTTATTACAGCGGATATTTCTTGTTAGGACATATATTAATAAAGCAAAAATTTCTTAAGATAAAAAATCTTTTTGCATTATTTATAATTGGCTTTTCTCCTTTTATAATTAGTATTCTACCTTTCAATACAGGGCTTATTCAAGAATTTTCGTCGGGCTTTTTATTTCCCGGCACCGTTATTACTTCCATATTTTTATTTAATTTTCTATTAATTGCGTCCCAACGACTGGAAAAATCTACCGGTAAGCCTGTACGTAAATTTATTACTGCCGTAAGTAGCGCAAGCTTTGGGGTGTATTTAATTCACACAATACTTATTAACATCTTTGGGGAAAAAATTCTCAATTTTTTACATGCAATTCATGGAGAAGTTTTACTGACCCCTATAGCTTTTAGTCTTCTGACTATCCTTATTTATTTACTGCAAAAAATTCCGGTTCTCAAAAAGCTCGTTCCCTAGAATTTTCAGCCACAACTCTCATGCTTACTCTAACTCGTCCAAATCAACATCCGAAGTCCTTTGATAAATACTTGTAATTATTATGTGTTGATCTGCTTTCACATCCAATTCTTTTGCTAATGCTTCTGAGACAATAATATTGTCCATTAATTTGGACTTTATATGACCAAACTTAACTAAGACGTCTACTACTTTTTTTGGCTCAACATCCGCGGTCTCAACCGAAGCATGATAATCTATTGGACTCTCTTCATCCAGACCAAAAATAATATCAAATGCCGGCCGCTGTGCCGGAGTTATCTCTAAAATTAATCTTTGTCCTCTTGCAATTTCAACCGGACCTCTGACAGTAAGATTATCCTCCCCTATATCTTTTTTAATAAATGTTAGTATGTCGGCACATTCCTCAGGAATACCTATGCTCAAATCGCCGACTGATTCAAGATATTTCTTTTTGGATCTAAATACATCCTGTACAGAGAGCTCATTCTTCTTAGGCACGCCTAGTTCTATTAAAACTTTCTCTAACGATAAAGATGGATCTCCTTTATCAGCCCACCCATTTTCTTTCTTCATTTTCCCAATCCTATCAGATTAATCCTCTTTTAGTCAACCGAGTAGATTTATCGCGCCCAAAATGCAATCATTATTAGGAGAGTTTTTGGTTTATGCGGTTAATGAGTTCATCAACCTTTATTTCATCATTTATTGACACCGGAAGATCGGATTTTGCTTTTAAGAAGGCCTCTTTCTTTTCAAGTGATAAATCCTCAGGGAATTTATAAAGCAATGACTTGTCGTCCTCCAGAGAATAGTCTTTGTATTTCTTAAAACCATACGTATTGGTCAGTCTTTCAGTCAAAAATTTACAAAATTCTTCGACTGGTATTCTAAGATGAGGTACAGTTTCTGCGATTACCTGCATGAAGCGAGCCGGTGCAACACCCGGTCCGGCAAGAGAAACTTTTTCGTCGTTGACAATATAGACTGGCCAATATTTACGTTTAAGACCAACTGCTTCGTTCACTGCCTCCATACTTTCGTCGGCCGGTCTTTCTCCGCTTGGTATTACAAATGGTATTGTCGCGGAATTCGGGTCGGTTAATCCGGCATCGCTACCTCCCCACTTCACCGAATCTCCTCCGGTTAGCATCTTAAAAAGTCCGTAGGCTTTTCTTGAAGAGAATATGTCGGTAATCGTATTGTGTAAGATTTCTCTGGCAAAACGCTTACCTATTTTATCGGCACCTTCAGTAATCTCTATTTCCCAGCTTACTTCAGTAGGAGAAACGGCAAGTTCCATTCCGTCCATAACAAATCTTTCAGGATTTCCGTCCCAAGTGGCTCCATTTTTGGCAAGGAAAGGAAGAAGCACTCTTTCTATTGTTTCCCTATACCACAATCTGCCATTTTCCGATCCTTCCATCGTGCACTTTGAAAATTTTTGATCATTTACGAAAGCAATCATTCCCTCAGAGCGCAAGGCTTTGGTAACATCCGCTACTTTGTTTTTCAAATCAATTAGTGCAACCTGCTGTTTGTCTGATAATGGCAACCTATATTCCGTAATTACAATTTTGTCGTTTTCTTTGTGAGGTATTAGCCATGATCGGCCGTTCTCGGCTGACATGACAATACCCTCAGCCAGATTTACTTCGCCCGTTTTCTTGGCTCTTCTGTCTTCCTTGACCATATGCCAAACCATCTGCTCTCCCGTCAGAGCGGAAACCATAATGAATGAGCCTAGTCTATCTATCTCGGTTCTTATTGCCTCTTCAAGCTCGGCATGAAAAGTATGCTCCAAATCATACCCATCTCTATTTTTAATCAGGCAGTTATTCATGTCCCAGACAGAGGCGGCAACCACTTCGTCCTCCCCTTTGGTAGTTTTTACGTGTACCCCTTCATAATATGGAGCCGATGGATCGGTATACCAATGCTTATTTTTAAATAAAAACTCCAGTTCTTTTGAATCGTAATCACTATATTTTCCAAAATCCTCCAAAACTTTATTCCGTATGCGAATAGCATTCTCTTCTGCATTTGGATAAAGTGTAATTTCTAATCCCCCCAAATGACCAATTATTTGTGGTATAACTTTCCCGTCATTAATTTTCATACTGACTACCATTATAGCGAAGACTATGAAAGAGCGTCAACCGAAGATAAATAAATTACTTTTTAGGAAAAGAAGCAGAGAATTTTAACTTCATGTCCCAAGTTTCACCAGGTGCAACTAGAATTGGATTTCTGGTAAGCCCATTATCTAAACGAGTCAACGGCTCTGCCCAAGTCACAAAGTTCTTTTCATCCGGATTTGCCGGATTCCTAGGAGTCCAAACATTCATAAATTGAATTTGCCTCCCGCCTGGAGTTATATCTTCCAGAGTAACAATCTTTCCATCAGGAAAAATAGCCGTAGCCGGCCCTCCCCTATATGGATATGGATTATCAGGAGTATTATTTTCAAAATCAATATCTGCAGGATTAAAGCCTTCAATTCCTGCCACCTTCAATAGCTTCTTGTCTTGATGTGCGATAGCAAAGTTGGGATGCAAACCGGGAGCAATAGGCAGATAAAGCTTCCCCAGATTTGTTGCTGAGAGTGTATTTATCATATTTCCTTCACTATCTATCTCAATTTTATTTCTGAATTTATAAAGAAGCGGATACATTTTCTGATATTTGGGATCTACCAGACTTGAATCCAGTTCCATCGTAACCTGACGGTCTCCTATATCAACTGTTACCCAGTTAACATCCCTGCCAAAACCATGCTGAGGGAGATCTTTATTAAACTCCGTCAAATCACGATACCCGGGAACTAGATTAGGCATACCCTGACGTTTTTCAACACCCTGGTAAAACAGCTCCTGAAGTGTTTCGTTGGAGTCCCTAACTTTCCAGCTTGTTACCTTAGCGCCCTTTTCGGTAATTTCGACTCTACCTTTCTCTGACTCAATCGAAACTACCCTAGGCTGCTCCGGAACTCTCCCTGGATATAATTCAGAATTACTTACCATATGCTCTTATTCTAATATGACTATGGGTCGTTTGTCAAGCCTTATAGGCCCTACGAAAGAAGCAGTGTTGTAATTGGAGCTTTTTTGTCTATCCGGGTTTATATAAAATCTTTATTTATTCCTGCTACTTCCCCTGCCGAAGTAACATCAGGCAACTCTTCTACCTTTATCTCCGGAACATCTGGCGTACCTCTTACCATTTCTTGAAGTTTCTGTATTAATAATACTGATTTTCTTTGCCAATCGTAATTTTTAGGACCTTTTTCTTTAGTTATGTGTTCAAGTCCATGAGCCTCTGCCAAAGTGAACGGATCGCTTGATATTTCTGCTTTTCCTACAACTAGACCGTTTTTATCAAAAACTGTAACCGTATTTGTTCCGCTATAATCAACCCTGATGCTGCTGCCATTTTTGCCCTTAGCTAGCATACCTTTCTTATTTTCTTTAGCAAACTTGCCGAGTGTAAATTTAATTTTCACGCCGTCTTTAGTGGTCCCGCTGACTTCAGCATAATCTTCCGCAGTTTTATGGTCGCCATTTTCAATTGGGTCATATTTACCTGCTAGATCCGTATGCTTTCCAAGAAAAACAGAATCAACCGTAGTCATTTCATGTCCCATAACTTGTGTCCCATTATTCAAATGCACTAACAAATCAAGTAGCATTCCTCCTCCGCTTTCACGGACTCCCAGCCATTTCCTATGCTCAATTGTTCCGGCATTAAGATGAGCCACGCCGGATGTATCAACCACATTTCCTTGCCCTTCGACAAGCGAACCCTCAATGCTCGCCACTTCCCCGATAATTGATTGTCCCGAATCTATAATTTCTTGAAGTTTCCCTGTTGGATCTTCGGTGACTTTTATATGTCCCTTGAAAGGAATATCTTTTACTCCTGTTAGGGCAAAAAATGCGAGATTCTTGTAATAGTAATGATCGGCAAAAAATATCGGATAATCGGGATTTTGCTTAATAGCTTCATCTAGTTTTGCCAAATCGGTAGCGCTAATTGCGCACGGTTTTTCCACGTAAATTCCTGAAGCGCGTTTCTTCTCATCCTTAGCCAATTCTTCCACAACTCTCCTAGCGTGAAGAAAGCTGGGGGTAAAATCCATCAAGGTTAACGTCGGATCAATTTCTTCGTACCCCACGATTTTATCTTTTTCACCGGCTTTGGGCGGCTTCATCGGATCATAAAGACGACCTTTTACTCCCAATAGTCCTTTTCCCTTTGCATATCTTTCTGCAACATTCCCTCCCGCGCCATAAATTGTCACATCAATATACGACAACCTATTCTCAAGTTCTTTTGGCGAATTTGTTTTTGTTACCGATTCAGAAGATTTAGCAACCTCCGGTTTTCCTGTTTCGATTTGAGGCCTCGGTCCTTCACTAGTCATGCTTTATATTTTATTATGTATAGGCAGTTTTTGTCAAATTATAGGCTATGTCTATTAGGCTGCGGACAGGGGCGGACTATCAAATGAATCTTGATCAGGGTTTTCCTGAGGATTAGGTTCCTGATTTTGACCAGAACTCAAGAAAACTACGACTTCTTTCTCAAATCTCTTCTTTTTGTAAATTTTGAGACCCTCGCTTCCTAATATTTCAATTTTGGAATTGGGTTTAACCCGTTTACCGATCGTACTATCGCAATTTTTGTACTTCAGTATTTTTAAAGCCCTTTTCGGGCCGTTAATTAGAACCGAGCCTTTTTCATTATCGACTTCACAAAATATAACTATTTTTGGCTCCTTTCCTAAGAAATCTACACCCCTACACTCCCCAGGAGAAACGCTATATGCCTCCATCAACTTACCCGTTTTACCTTGCCGAAGTCAAAGCACTGTATTTCTACGTTCATAAATAATTTGTGAGAATTATAGCAGAATTCCGGAAATGCAAAACTGGGAAGATTTTATCTATCTTTTCATCCAATCATAGGCGAAGATTTCAGTCTAAGGATTACTTTAATTAGATAAATTGAGGAAATGCTTAAACGGTTAGACTATAATAGTCTTATGAGAGTTACGATCATTGCCCATCCCAATTCGAAAAAGCCGAGAGTTGAGGAGGATTTGTTGGGAGAATTACATGTTTACGTCAGTGATCCACCGTTGGAAGGAAGAGCCAACGAGGCCATCATTAAGGCCTTGTCAAAACACTTTAATGTTAACAGAGGCCACGTACTATTTATTTCCGGCACAAAATCAAAATCCAAAACCTTCGAAATTATCAAATCTTAAGAAGCTTTAGTAGGCGTTGTTATCCATTATATATTTCCTGTCTTTTCTTATGTTGTACAGAGGGACTGCCCCTTTAAATTTTTGGGCCTCAAGCGGAGAAAGCAGTTTTATTTTTTTAACCCGGGTCAGAGAATTATCTAAAACATTAAGTGCCGAAAAGCCTGCCTGCCGATCCAGAGAAGATACTTCCTCTGGACTTGTCTCGCGTCCGGCAAGTGATTCAATCTGAATTGTTCGTTGAGCGATATATGAAGGAAAAATAATATTCTTGTAAAAGGGATTCTCCTCCCCCATTTCAGTTTTAATTCTTAGTTTATTTTCAGTTGCGGCAAAAATAGTTTTCCAGCCGGATTTTCCCGAGTTATCTTTCTCATCCATTTCCTGACAAACATAAGAAATATTTTTGTCCTGAACTATTTTTTCAAAGACATCGGAGGATACGTCAATCACTATTCTCGGATCTTCGATTTCGGATACGCCTTTAGGGATGGCCTTTATGTATTCTGAAAATATGCTGTCTACCCGACGCAAATCAGTTTTTAAGCCATAGGCCAAAATCACTTCGTCTCCCTCAGATGAAGCCTTAAAAGCTTCCATCTCCCTGGTAATAACTTCTTTTTGTTTTGTGGGGATAAAGACGTAGACGTTTAATATCTTCCGAAGTATGGCGACAAATCCGGTGCCAGATGTTTCGCTTCTTGGACGAGCCACTTCAGCACTCATCAATACAAGTATTGGTCTTAAAATCTGTCTTGTCAAGCTTTAGTCTCTCTCGACCGAGATAGTGCATTCGCCAATTAAAGCCGCTATTGCTCCGACTGCTGCGAGTACTGGTGCGATAACCGCGCCAACCACTCCAAAAGTTAAAGGAAATGTAATTAGGTCCTTTCCTTCCCTATCTTTAACGGTAATTTTTCGAACGTTTCCTTCTTTAATCAACTCTTTGACTTTTTTCAACAAGCCTTCGCCGTTGACTTTGAATGATTCATTTTTAGCCATATCTATTCACCTCCCTTACAACACTGAAATTATACTCCTAATGTCAAATTATTTGCTAACTCTAAATCCGGAAGACGAAAGTTTTGGTTATTTTTGTTCCGCTTTATAGATTTCAAATGTTGTTTTAATTAGAGTATCGGGATTGAGTGAGATGCTGCTGATCCCGCACTCGACTAAAAATCTGGCAAACTCGGGATAATCCGAAGGCGCTTGTCCGCAAATACCGATATATTTATTTCTTCTTCTGCAAACAGCAATGACTTGCCTTATCAAGGTTTTGACTGCCTCATTATTTTCATTGGAAATTTTTCTGACCTTGTCATTTCCGTCTCTGTCAATTCCTAAAACCAGCTGGGTCAAATCGTTGGATCCGATACTCATGCCGTCAAAGACATCCAAAAATTTATCGGCCAAAACGACGTTGGCCGGAATTTCGCACATAACATAGATCTTTAGACCTTTTTCTCCACTCTTCAGGCCGGATTCTTCAATAATATCTACGACTTTCTGTCCCTCTTCGGGAGTTCTACAGAAAGGCACCATAACCATCAAATTTGTCAAACCCATTCCGTTGCGGACTTTCTTTACAGCTTCAAGTTCGAGCTTGAAGGCGGGCAGGAAATCCGGATCATAATATCTTGAAGCGCCACGCCAGCCGATCATCGGATTTTCTTCCAATGGCTCATAAGCTTCACCACCCAATAAGTTTCTATACTCATTGGTTTTGAAATCTGAGAATCGGATTATGACGGGATTCGGATAGAAGGCAGCCGCAATTTGGGCAACACCATAAGCCAAAGTATTTTTATAAAATTCTATTCCGGAACTGTACCCGCGTGTCTTTTCGTCAATTTTCGCTTTTACTTTTTCATCCAATTTGTCGTAATTCAAAAGCGCCAAAGGATGAATTCCGATTTCCGATTGAATAATAAATTCCTCGCGGGCCAGACCGACTCCGCGGTTGGGCAGGAATGATTTCTCGAAAGCAATTTCCGGACTGGCAATATTGACCAAAACATGAGTCTTGGGGGTCGGAATTTTGCTAATATCATGTTGAGTAACAATAAAGTCCAATATCCCTTGATAAACTATTCCGTCCGATCCGGTTGTATCCACAGTAATGTCCTCTCCCGTCCTCAAAGTTGTAGTTGCGTTGCCCGTTCCGACAACTGCCGGAATTCCCAGTTCGCGGGCAACAATTGCCGCATGCGAGGTACGTCCGCCCTTGTCCGTGATGATTGCCGATGCCAACCTCATAATCGGTTCCCAATCCGGATCGGTTATCGTCGTCACCAAGATTTCTCCCTTGTTAAATTTATCTATTTGTTTGGAATCGTGTATTACGTTGACCTTGCCGGTAGCAATCTTTGAGCCGACAGAGGCGCCGGTCAACAATACTTTGCCTGTTCCTTTTCTCTCATACTCCGTAACCTTAGTAAAGTCTTGCTGGGAATGAACCGTCTCAGGCCTGGCTTGGACTATATATAGATCGCCATTGGCCCCGTCTTTGGCCCATTCGAGGTCCATCGGAGTCCAGCGCTTGTTTCTGTCCGAGTAATGCTTCTCCACCTCGACTGCCCACTTGGCCAAGGTTAAAACTTCTTCGTCCGTCAAAACAAACTTTGATCTTTCCGCAATTGTCGTGTCCAAAATCTTCGTCCCGGGATGATCATAAATCATCTTGGAAAGTTTGGTTCCCAATTTCTTTTTGATAATTGGATCGAACTCATCTTTATTAATTAGTTTTGCCAACCCCGAAGCTTTACTTAAGCCTAATGTCTTTTTGAAAATCACAAACTCATCCGGGGTAACTTTGCCCTGAACAACCATCTCTCCAAGCCCCCACGCTCCGCTTATCTCAACAATGCCGGAAAATCCCGATTCGGTATCCAAAGTAAAAATGACGCCTGAGCAAGCCAGATCTGACCTAACCATCTTCTGCACTCCGACCGACAGAAAAACAGACAGATGATTAAAGCCCTTGTCAATGCGGTATGAAATGGCACGCGGAGTAAAAAGCGAGGACATGGCATTTTTTACCGCTTTCAAAATTTCTTCAACTCCCCTGACGTTTAAGTACGTGTCATGTTCCCCTGCAAACGAGGCTGTCGGCAAATCTTCCGCTGTCGCCGATGACCTGACCGCGCAATCCTCGTCTCCTTTGTATTTACTTTCAAAAATTTTATGCTCATCTCTGATTGCCTGTTCCAATTCTTTTGGAAAATCCGTTTCCAAAAACTTCGCGCGTATCTTTTTGGAAACCTCACTCAATTTATCCAAATCCTGACCTTTGAGATCCCCCAATTCAGACTCTATATATTTGCCTAAATCCGTTTCCGAAAGAAAATATTTATAGGCAGTAGCCGTTACCGCATAACCGGTGGGGATTTTTACGCCTCTTTTTAAAAGAGACCCGATCATTTCTCCAAGTGAGGCATTTTTTCCACCGACTTCGGGAACGTCGGCAATTCCTAATTCTTCAAAGGGGATGATAAATTTTTGGGCAGCCATTCATTTATAATACCTATTAAATTTTGATTTGTAAACCCCTATCCGTTAAAATCAAAGAGTGAATAAGAAAAATACATACAATCTCGCAATCGACGCCATGAGGGCAATCGCTATTCTGGCCGTGATCGCCATTCATACCACTACTAAAACTCTTGCCGGCTCTAACGACATACCCGGCTTTACCTTTACATTTTTTATAAATCAAGTCACGCGCTTCGCCGTTCCCCTATTTTTTATGATTTCGGGATTCGTCTTGGAGTTAAATTATTCTTTTAATCAAAATTATTTTGTCTACTTTAAAAAACGTCTATCCAAAATTTTCCTGCCATATCTTTTTTGGAGCATTATTTATTTTTACCTGGTCTATCCTCACCTGTTGACCTCGCTTTGGCCCTTCAAAGACGCCCTTTTGTATGGCACGGCATCGTACCAACTGTATTTTATTCCGGCATTACTCGTTTTTTATGCTTTATTTCCTTTATTTAATTTTTGCTATCGTTTTTTGGCAAACAAATGGATTGTGATCTCGCTTGGCATCGTTCAACTAATTCTTCTCTATCAAACATACTACGTCCGCCCCCTGTCTGTGCCCTATCCATTTGCAATTGCGCTATTAAACTATTATCTGTTCCTTTTGGGTATGGTTGCCTCTCATCATCAAGATTTCTTACAAAAAATGTCAAAATGGAAAATAATTATTGGTACTCTGGCCGTCATATTTGGTGTGGCGGTTTTTATCCAAGGACGGACGCTGTATTTTAAAACCAATAATTATTTGTATTTTTACACTCAATGGAGACCAAGCGTTCTGTTTTATACAATTTTTATTGCTGCCGGTCTTTATATTTTGTTTAACAAATTAAATTTAAACGCAAAAATAATTCAAACTTTTTCAAGACTCTCATTTTTTGTCTTCTTTATTCACGTAATAATCTTAGAACAGTTTTGGAATTTCATTGGGAAAAAAATTATAGGAGGGGAAATATTTTTTAATTTATTGTTTTTCTTCGCCGTGGCCGGAATCTCTTATGCAATCGCCTATCTCGCCCACAAGATTCCCCTACTCTCAAAAATAACAGGGTAAAAATTAGAAAAAATTAACAATTACCCCGAGGATGAAGACGGCGATCATAATTAACTGACACGTGATGCAAACGGGACAAATTACGTGAAGCTGAAACAATTCCCTATAACTTATCCAAAGACAAAATAATAAACCGAAGGTTGCCATCGACAAAGCCAATTTTTTCTTTTTAAGAATAGAGGCAAAGAAAATAACAATGTAGCCGATAAGTCCAAATAAAGGTGTGGGTAAACCAAGAGTTTTTGAAACCGAACCGGAAATTATTGCGTTACAATTAACCATGGGATTAATATTGCAAGGCTGAAAAGCGGGCCGGAAAATTTGCTCTACCAATAGATAAATTGTCAACAAAATTCCGACCAAAGACAAAACTTTGATGTAGGAGAAAATTTTATTCTTTTTCATGTCTTATTTCTTGTTTATTTGCTTCCACAACCAGATGCCTACAAAAATCAAATCGATTAAGATAACTATCGCAAACAACATCGGCACAAATCCGAAACCCGGGTCCATCATGCCGTATCCTCCCTGCCATGTTCTAATGTCCATCATTCCTAATCACCTCCTTTTTACTAATTAAGAATAGCAATAAAAAAATTCAATATCAAGGCAAAACTGACCCAGGCGATATAGGGAGTTAAAAGTAGATATGCCGGCTTTGATATTTTTTTAAAAAGTAAAATTGCATAAAAGATACTGATCCACAAAGCTAATATGACAATAAGGGCTGCAAAAGGAAGATGAAAACCGAAAAATACCAAAGACCAAAGAAAATTTAAAGCCAATTGAAGTAAAAATATTTTTACCGCTTTACTGACATTTTTATTTTTTAGACCCTTTTCCCAGACCAAAAATAAAGCTATCCCCATGAGGGTATAGAGAATTGACCAAACCGGACCAAAAATAAAATTGGGCGGGTTAAAAAACGGCTTATTAAGACCGGCATACCACGTGGATATTGAAGAAAAAGTTACAAGACTACCTAAAAATGCGATAAGAAAACACAAACAAATCGAAACGATAAGTTTTGATATTCTCATTATACCTAGTATTCTCTAAAAACTTTCTGTTGTCAAGAAATTTGAAACTCTTCTATCTAGCTCCACCGAAGTTTAAGTATGCGTAAACCATAAGCATGGTAGCTGCAACAATAAAGAGTATTAATCCAATAAATCCTTCTTTCGTAAGTGTAACTGAGTCTTTTTTTGCTTTAGATCTTGATTTTGCCATTTATAACTCACCTCCTCTTTTGCTGCCATTGGGCAGGCCTGTATTTATAGTACAGTTAAATAATTATTTCTGTCAATGGCTTATAACAATTTCATTGTGTTATAATCACAAATCATGTCAACCAAGGAAGCAAATACCAACATTTTTAGCCAAGGTGCCAGAGAGGCGGCCTCTGCTGTCCTGACACCCAAATTTCTAAAATACGAGATAACCGACGAGCATAACACTCTGAAAAAGGCCGAAGAAGTCCTCAAGGCTAACCACGGATTGATAGTGGTTACCAATCACTTCAGTGAACAGGATTCTCCCCGCCTAATCGATGCCATATTTCAGAACAAGACCATGGGGAAAAAGAAGTTGATTCTGCCGGTTGCTATGCATATGGACAACCCCCTCTATCATCTCGCCGGAGGAATACTCGGCGTCTCCTTAATGCCGATCGTCACCCAAAGTACGATTGACAAGGGCTTAAACGAAGGCCACCCCAAGAATTACGGCTTTGGAAAATATATCGACAAAGCAACCAACGGGCTCAAAAAAGGCGAAATTGTCAGCTTCTTTCCCCAGGGAACCAGAAGGCCAAAACTCGGACAGCCGGATCCGAATAACCTGGCCTTAGGCCCCCTCATGGCCAAATGCAGAAATCTCCCTGAAAGCGCTGTTTTAATCGCCACCCTGGGAATTAAAGGGATCACGGACTATTCTCAAAATAAACTAAAGGGTGAATATATCATTAACCTAATCTCCTGTCTGACTTTTGCCCAGATTCTAACCAGAGCCAAAGAAATTGCCCAAAGACCGGAAAACTTAGCAAATAAAACCAAGGCTTTAAGATTTGCCGATCAAGTCGTGTTTGAAGAATTAGCTGAGGGTGCTCCGGAGGGTTACCTCTAAAAATTATTTTCCCGGACCGAGAATCACCTGGACCGGCACGGCCGCATCGGATGATAAAATCTGCGTGTCGCCTACAGTGTACATATTACTTAGAGTGTTTTTGAGTTTGGCTATAAAATTTTGATCAACTTGCGCTTGGGCTTTTATAATTGTATCCGTATAATCGGAGTTGTCAGCATTTCCAATAGAAGAAACCGTGAAACCCGCAGCCACAAGGACCGACTTTTCCTTTGATGCTTCCCCATCGACTCCGCTTCCGTTCAGTATTTCGACCTCATATTTTGTAAGATCAACCGCCGCTGCTGTTGGAGCAACCGTAACAACGGGAGTTGGGGTTACGGGAGTTACATTCGCTATCGTCTTCTTAAATATCCCCTGTTTATAAGCAAAAATTCCAACCAAAAGTACAATCGCGACGACAAAAATAAAAAGTATCGGCCACATGTAATTCTTTTTGGTAGGACTGTCAGGCATATTCAATTCCTCATCTACTCTTTCTTTAAAATTACTTAAAGGATCCGATGAAAATGACTCTGATGTTTCCGTTTTTGCTGCTTCTGGAGTTTCTTCAATTACTATTGTCTCCGTTATTACATCCGAAACGATAACGGGCTCAGCTTTAACTTCTTCCTTGGCCGTCGTCACTTCGGCAGAAATGACAGGATTAGCTTCTGCCGGCTTTTCTTCTGTTTTTATTTCTTGTTTTTTTCGAGCAGCCATATTTTCCTTATGGATATTATACTAATACCTATTTCACGCTATGTCAAATCATGATTAAAATTGGTAAAATAAGCCAATGAAAAGCTTTTGGAACAAACTTAAAAAACCGATTTTGGTCCAGGCGCCGATGGAAGAAGTCACCGACACTGTCTTCCGGCAAATCATTGCCAAGTGCGGCGCGCCCGACGTTTTCTTCACCGAATTTACCAATGTCGAAGGCATGTGCTCCCGCGGCAAAGATAAAGTCGGCAAAAGATTAATTTTTACCCCAAGCGAAAGACCGATTGTGGCTCAGCTTTGGGGACTTGATCCTTTGAAGTTCTTGGAAACTGCAAAACTGGTTAAAAAAATGGGTTTTGACGGAATCGATATCAACATGGGTTGTCCGGAAAAATCAGTCGTCAAAAGAGGTTCGTGTGCGGCTCTTATCAGTAATCCCGTGCTGGCTAAAGAAATTATTTCGGCAGTCCGTGAAGGCGCCGGCGGACTTCCTGTCAGTGTCAAAACCAGGATCGGAGTCAAAGAAATCCAAACCGAAAAATGGGCTTCATTTTTACTGGAACAAAACCTTGATGTTCTCACCGTTCATGGCCGTACAGCCGCAGAAATGTCGGATTTCCCCGTTCACTGGGATGAAATTGAAAAAGTTGTAAAAATGAAAAATAAAATGAAATTAAAAACTTTAATTATCGCTAATGGTGATGTTAAAAGCCGAAAAGAAGCAGAGGAAAAATGCCGAAGGTACGGGCTGGACGGAATTATGATCGGACGCGGAATCTTTGATAATCTTTGGGTTTTCAACAAAAAAACAGACCAGAGCAAAATTCCCTATCAGGAAAAGTTAAAACTTCTGGAAGAGCACATTACGCTTTTTGACAAAACCTGGGGAAAGACTAAGAATTTTTCCATCATGAAAAAATTCTATAAAATTTATCTCTCGGGAGCGCCCAACGTGAAAGATGTCAGAATAGAAATAATGAAGCTCAAAACCGCCGAGGAGACGCTTAAATTTTTAAAATCACTTCGAGCTTAAGATGAAGCCAATAATGGCAATTGAGATCAAAAAAGAGACTATCGAAAAACCGTAGGCCAATAATTTTATAAACTTTGCAGTATCAGATTTTTTCAATTAAGACTCCCTTGTCCGTATCCTTGATATTGTAACCCAACTTCTTAATTTTGTTGCGGACGTGATCGGCTTGAGTAAATCTCCCCTGCTTTCTTAACCCGTTGCGCTCTTCGATCAACATTTGAACGTCATTTGGCACAACCACCTTTAAAAGTTTCTTTTTCTCGCGGGCATGCTCAAAATCCAATCCCAAGACCTGATCCATTTTTAGTAAGCTTTCCGCTTTATCTGAATCGGAATAATCGGACTTGACCAATTCCCAAACGACCGACAAAGCTTTGGACATATTCAAATCATCGTTTATTGCCTCCGTAAATTTTGCCTCATATTCCGGCACTCCGCCTTTTGGTTGGCGAAGATTGGCTACTTCATCTATCAATCGCTTGTAAGCAATTTGAGCCGCACCCAAAGCATCCCAAGTAAAATTCATTTCCTGACGGTAGTGAGTCTGCAGATATAAATAACGCAAAGCTAAGGGGTCAAAGCCCTTTTTGATGACGTCTTCAACCGTGAAAATATTGCCGGTAGACTTACTCATCTTGTTTCCGTCAACATGCAGGAAATTATGATGAACCCAATAATTAACAAACTTTTTGCCGGTGGCGGCTTCGGATTGAGCGATTTCATTAGTATTATGGATCGAAATAGCATCAATTCCGCCGGTGTGAATATCTAAAGTTTCTGTATTCAAACCCTTGATGGCCATTGCTGAACATTCAATATGCCAGCCGGGAAAACCTTTGCCCCAAGAAGAATCCCATTCCATTTGACGTTTTTGGTCCGTCGGAGAAAATTTCCATAGAGCAAAATCAGTCAGATGTTTCTTGCCTTCGACCATTTCCACTCTGGCTCCGGCTTTTAGTTCGCTGACATTTTGGCCGGATAATTGAGTGTAATCCGGAAATTTGGAAGTGTCAAAATAAACGCCGTCTAAAATTTTATATGTATAACCTTTTTGCTCCAAAATCTGGATGAAGACAATCTGTTCTTTAATGTAATCCGTGGCATGCATTAATAAGTCAGGGCGCTGAATGTTCAGGGCATCAATCGAATTTAGAAATTGTTTTTCAAATTTTTTGGCAATTTCCCAGGTCGACAGACCAAATTTTCGCGCTCCCTTTTCCATCTTGTCCTCACCCGTATCGGAATCGGAAACCAGATGTCCGACGTCGGTAATGTTCATTGCTTGCTTTACTCCGAAGCCATTAAATTCCAAAACGCGGATCAGAATATCGTCACCGACATATCGGCGCATATGACCGATATGCTGATAATCGTAAACCGTCGGTCCGCAAGTGTACATATTTACGGCCGGTGGATTAATTGCCTTAAAATCTTCAACTTTCCGGGAAAGAGTATTATAGATCTTTAACATAACAAGATTATAACACAGCTGAGTAATCCGCTTTCAGATGAACTAAAAATCGACTGCGGATCTGATTGTGGTTGATTTTTACTTAGCGAGGCAGAGGTTAAGATTGATTATTATACTGACAGCCGAGCGTCATCTGAAAAGCGTGGTTACGAAGCAATGTTTATCCAGCAGCGCCCCTAAATTGTTCGGCTTTGTTCTGCTCCCTGACCACCGCAATCGGCTGCGGCTTCTTATCTTCTTTTTCCTGAAGATCCATCATTTCTTTTTTCTTTTCATTTTCGACTTTTTCGGCCGGTCTTTCTTCCTGTTTTTTGACCGGGTTAAAAGTCGGATCATAATAATTTTCTTTAAATAATTGATTTCTAAGTTCAACTAATTTTTTCTGATCCTCCGGCGACTCTTTCGCAATCTGCTGTTGGAATTCAGAGGGCTTTTGAGATTGAACGTTAGCGGGATTTTGAGGAGCTTCCGGCTTTTCTCCATCTTTTGACATATCAGATTTACCATACAAATCTTTTAAGAATCTAATTCTTTCTTCGTCTGACTGCCACCCCCCTGAGCTTTGATTTTGTTGAGAGGCATCCGGCTTGGCTCCGGCAATTTGTTCGCCAAAATCTTCTGTCATTTCCCCCGGAATTTTTACAATTTGCTTACCCGCCTGTTTTGCCGCTTGTCCAAGTTGATTTAACGCTCCCCCCAAAATCGTTGTATCATCCATAATAAAATCTTAATTGTTTGACTTCCCAAAAGCAACATGATATAACCTAAACCAATATATGTACCTCAAGGAAATATGGCCAAATCAGCCACAATCAAGAGAAGATAAAAACAGAGCTATTGGTGAAGATAGCTTGCTCCGTGTACTAAAACTGGAACCCCGCTTAAATGATAAACGGCCTTTTGAGCTGACCCATAGAGTTATCACTGACAAAGCAAATATTGCTGCTTTACCAACCTCGCTAATTACCCTATTGGGATTTGAAGGATTAGATTGGACATGGTGCGGCGAAGGCAAATATGATTCAAGACCAACATTGCGCATCGGTAAACCTCATGACAATGAACCAATGACAACCGATGCCAACAAGGCTACCGCCACTATTGAAGTAGCCAGCAGAGTTGAGCTTTCCGAGGGCAACAAAAAAATTGTTCCGATTGCCTTGAGAATGGCCGGAATTAAGAAAATGCCGGGCACTGAAGCACCTGGACAGATAGTCGCTGGCACTTGGGGCCTTGAAGCTGAAGATAACTACAGCCTGACAAGCCTCAATGTTTCATTTTCAAGCTCTCAATTCGGTCACGGAAAGGAAAATATAGGAATGCTTTCCCTGCTTTCAAAATCAATCATTCCTCTGACTGATTCAGAAAAACGCCCATATTTTACGGCAGGATTGATTACACCGGAAATGCGCAAGACAGTCGGAGCAGATCACGAATACGCTTTTTCATTTAGGATTGACCCTCATTTCGGCCCCCTAGCCTTAAGACAGGAGGTGCTACCTCGCTCGACCAGAAGAGGCTACACTACAGAGGAAGAACAAGATATTTACAAAGTCCAGTCAATTTTCAAAAGACTCGGCTATTATACTCGCCTAGATGGCAACTACTTTAATTACGGTGAAGTCCTGGAGATAGGACTGAAAGAAGAAAATGCCAGATTACGCCAGGTATCGCCCTGGAAAATTAGAATCCCCTCAAGATTAAATCCCCCGATTGAGAAAACCGGCTTTTGTTCTCCAACAGAAGCAAAATAATTTTTAGCTAATAATCGCTTCGGCCTTCCATGGCTCGTTGCAGAGTTAATTCGTCGGCATATTCCAAATCGGCACCTGTCGGGAGACCCCGCCCAATCCGCGTAATTTTCAATTTAGAATTTTCAATTTTTAATTGCCTACTGATGTACATTGCTGTCGCTTCGCCTTCCATGGTCGGATTCGTGGCCAAAATAATCTCTTCAACTTCAGAACCGGAAGCTCTATCTATAAGTTGTCTGATATAAATTTCATCCGGACCGATATTATTTAGAGGGTCAATTTTACCATGCAAAACATGGTACAAACCCTTATATCTACCGTTTTTTTCAAGCGCTAAAACATCCAACGGCTCCTCCACTACGCAAATCGTTGACTTGTCCCGGCTCGGATTGGAACAAATACTGCAAGGATCTGACTCATCCACCGAAAAACAGACAGAACATATTATTGTTCCTTTTTTGAGGTTTTGAATTGAATTGGCGAAACTATCCAATTTACCTTGAGGGACGTGCAGGAGGTAAAAGGTCAGACGCTGGGCTGTCTTACTGCCTATTCCCGGCAATTTCTCAAAAGACTCAATTAGATTTTGAATGGCTTTAGGAATTTTCATATTCAGGATGACAATGACGTCGCAATCAATTTTGAAACTGACAAGATTTTAAGTTTTGCAAACTTCTTTTCCTCCGACACAAAAACCGTGTCCGTAACGTAAACGGAATTTACCCCCGACTCTTGAAGAATCTTGGGAGCTTTTTCGGAGAACACGGCATGAGTTGCGAAAACGTATATCTCCTCTACCCCATTCTTTTTCAGAAGATCAGCCGCTACGGCAATCGTTCCACCGCTTGAAATCATGTCGTCCACTATGATGGCCTTTTTACCGATTGTGCCTTCAAATTTCTTTGCCGATACTGCTCCCGTCGCCAAATCTCTATTTTTTTCGACAGTGACAAAGGGCATATTATCCAACAATTCCGATAGAATTTTAATCCTTCTTATTCCCCCCATATCGGGAGTCACCAAAACCGAAGAATCCTTGTCCCAACCTTTTTCTTTTATAACTTTGGCAAAAATAGGCAAGGCGGAAAGCTCAACAGATGGAATGCCGAAAGCCTCCCTAATTTTGACCGAATGAAGATCGACTGCAATCACCCTATTTAGTCCGACCGTATCTAATATTTCCGCAATAACTTTTACCGAAACATCTTCTCCTTCACGGAAAACATGGTCTTGTCTTTGATAGCCAAAATACGGAACGACAGCAGTTATAGATTTTGCTCCGCCTCTTTTCAGCGCATCAACGATAAAAAATAACTGCATGTAATTTTCATCAACAGGAGTTGAAGTTGACTGGACCACGACTGTGTCCTCGTCCACAACCTTATCAAGAATTCTGACACGTTTTTCTCCATCAGGAAAAACAAACACCTCAAGGCCCGAAAGCCTAGTGCCCAAATCCACAACAATTTTTTCCGCAAGACTTTTATTTGAAGTTCCGCTGAAGACTTTCATTTACTGTCCCATTCCTCCTAAAAGTCCGCCCAATCCTCCACCCATTTGCTGGAGTTTTCTGGCTGCAACTTCCTGAGATTTCTTGATGGCTTCATTGACCGCATCTTTTATGTCATTATCGGATTTTCCGTTAGACGAAAGTTCTTTGATTTTCTGGTCACCTGAAATAACAATGCGTACGCCATTTTTTTCGACAACCACTTCCTCCGCTTGAAGTTCTTTTTGAATTTGCATTGCCTGCTGGCGCATTTTATTGATCTCTCCCAATTGTTTAAATGGATTCATCATATATTATTTCACCTCCTTCAATTCTACCTCTATTTTGACGTCTTTTTTGGTCACTTCTTTACAAGCGCTATTAAGTAAGTCCTGAGTCTTTTTTTCACTTAATTTTTCTTTATGAAATTTAAAATTTGTCTGCAATAATAATGTCTTACCATCATAGCTTTTTATACTGCATCCGCGCAAGACCCCTGCTATAGAGTGATTATAAGTTTTGACTTTGTCTATCAGAGCGTTCCACAAGGCTTCGTTCTCGTTGTATTTTTCTAATTCCTGCTGAGTAAGCTTGGGCCCGACTACAGTTTTAAATTCTTGAACAATAGGGCTGGTGGCACCAGAGGAAGGGCTCCCGACCCCGCTTCGCTCTTCGAGCTTTGAGGGATAAACAGCGCTGGCAGGTTTGCCCGCCGAAGTGGAATCCGTTACCTCAGGTGTTCCCCACTCCGCAATTACCAACTCTAAAGGCAACTGAGGAAGCACGGCATATTTTAGTTCGCTCTTGGCTTGAGACAGCAATTGAATTAATTTCTTTATTTCTCCAACCTCTAGTTTTAAATTGTCGACAGTCAGAGCTGAACTCCCCAATGCCACCTCTACCCCAACTTTAAAAAGTAGGCTGTTATGCAAGGTCTCAATCAGTCCCTGCATAAAATTTCCCATCTCCACGCCCTCGCTTATTAATTTACCGACTATCTCAAAGCCGTTTTTTATATCTTTATTTTCGAAAGCTTTTATAATTTGGGCAATTCTGTATTGAGTGCTGGCTATCGAATAGTTCTTCTCAACTAATTCCTTTGTGATTTTTTTATTTTTGGCAATCTGGGTCATTTCCTCCAAAATTTTCACTCCATCCCTGAAGCTTCCGTCAGAAAGACTGGCGATTAAATCTAGGGCTTCTTTTTCCGCTTCAAGTTTTTCGCTCTTAACTATTCTTTCAAAAGAACGAACCAATTCTTCCTGCGTGGCTTTTTTAAATTGGATTCTTAGACAACGAGACAAAATAGTTGACGGAACTTTTTGCGGTTCGGTCGTGCAAAGAATAAAAACTACATGGCTCGGCGGTTCTTCTAAGGTTTTTAGAAGCGCATTAAAGGCTTCCGTGGTCAACATGTGAACTTCATCGATTATGTAAACTTTTTTGCGGGCGCTCATCGGAGATAATTTTATTTTTTCACGCAAATCTCTAATTTCATCTATTCCCCTGTTGGATGCGCCGTCAATTTCCAAAATATCCATGTTTGTGCCGTTGGTTATGGATATGCATTGCTCACATTTGTTGCAAGGCTCCACTCCTTTTGTTTTCTTCTCGCAATTTACAGACTTGGCTATAATCCTGGCGGTTGAAGTTTTTCCCAGACCCTTGGGACCGGTAAAAAGGAACGCATGAGAAACGTCCGGGCTTTGGAGAATACTGTAGAGTTTTTCTCTAACTTCCTTGCTGTCTAATTCCTCTATTGTTTGTGGGCGATATTTTCGATAAAAAACCATATGTCTAAAATTTCTAATTACTAATTTTTAATTGATCTAAATAAATCTTAAGCTTACAATTTAAAAATTAGGACAATTAGGTTAATTAGGTCAATTTCAATCATGATTTATCCCCAACAGATGAAGCATCCCGTGTTCCACTAGTTCATCAACCTTATCATCGACTAAAACTTCTTCTGTTGAGGCGTCTCTTATAACCTGAGGGTAGGATAGGACTATGTCTCCGAGTCTTAATATTTCACTTGGCAAATACGTTGAGTCTCCTTCCGACAAAGAAAAGGACAGAATATTTCTGGTTTTGTCCTCTCCTTTATATTTCTTGCTCAAAGCACGCATTTTTCTATCTCCAACAATCGCAACGGAGACTTCGACCGGCCCTTTGACTTCGTGTTCCGCTATAACCTTTGAAATAGCTTTTTTGATACGTTTTCTGTCAACTCTATATCTGCTTTCAACAAAAATGGGGATTTGTATTTCATCCATAGTTTGACTAGCTTACCATCTTCGATATTAGGCCCACATCTTTTTTGCGCGTCTGGCGTCTTCTTTTTTCTGCTTTCTAGCCAATGATGGCTTCAAATAAAAAGCGCGTCTTTTTGCCTCAGGAATAATTCCCTCATTTAAGACTTTTCTTTGAAATTTTCGGATAAGCGAATCATCGCTATCTCCCGGCATTCGTTTAACCATTACCATAAATAAAACACCCCGATTCTAAAAATCAAATTGCTTTGACTTGACGTCATCTATTTTACTCTAATAACGAAGGAGAGTAAATACCTAAAACACCTACATCTCCGCAACCTTGCCTAGGGGACCGAGTAAATGAAGGTGTAGGTGATTTACAGCTTGAGCTCCCCCTCCGTTTATCGCGACCCTATACCCCTTATTTTCCAATCTTTCTTTTTTGATCATTTTTTGAATTATTTTTGTCAATTTAAACATCAATTTCTCATCCTTCATTTCCAACAGATCCTTAATGTGTTTTTTGGGAATAATCAAAAGATGGACCGGTTTTATAGGATGAATATCCGGAAAAACCATGACATCCTTGTCCTCATAGGTAAATTCTTTGACAATGATTCCGTCCCTTATTTTACAAAAAATACAATTAGCCATAAATTTCTAATTACTAATTATTCTAATTGACCTAATTAAATTCCGACTTCCAACTTAGAAATTAGGTTAATTAGGGCAATTAGGTCAATTTAAATTTGCTCTAATACTTTAATAATTTCTTTGACACTGAGCTTGCTTGGCCTCATTTTGGGATTTTTGGCCGAGCCGTTAAGAAGCATTTTCCTAGAGACATGCAAGTACCAGGTAGCCTCAGGGTCTAATTTCTTCAATTCTTCATAAGAAGAAGTTAAGTCAATGTTTTTTTTACTGCTTGAGGGTACAGCTTTTATTCTGACGTATCCTTTTCTCGGATCTTTTCTCACAACGATCACATAGCCCATCTTTTGGGCCAGCTTAATGACTGTGTCATTGAGAATTTCAAAACCAATCCCTTTGCCGAAACGGGTCTTAAATTCCTGACCATTTCCGGCAATTTCCCTTTCCGCCCAAATTCTATTTTCAAATTCATGCAAAATCGCATCCAAACATTTACTGACAAAATCAACATAATAGTCGTCCTGATTTTGGAATTGAAATTTAAGCCCTTCCAGGATATTTATCAAATTAAATTCATGATAATCGGCTACCGCATCTTCCCAGAAAACTTCCTTAAAATGATCAATGTCCACAACGACTTTCACCATTCTGGAGAGAGCTTCGATTCTGTCTTTAGTTTTTTCCGAATCGGCCACCCTAAATTCGTCATTTTTACCCCTGACATAATCCCAAGTCAGACTTGCGCCACAAACCTTATCGGATGAGGTCTGGTGATGATCCAGGGGCCCAAGGCCGGTATCAACGTGAATAACTTCGTCTTCTTCAATCTTTTCAATAGGAAATTTCTGGTTTTCGTTGGCCCATTTTCCACCATCAATCCTATTCCCTGCCGGCACAAATTTAACAACGGCATCTGCCCATCCCGGTAAGTACTTTTTAATAAGCCAAACCGAAGTTATGGCATCCATGTCAGGTGAAGTATGAGTCACAACAATTTTCATGCTTTCAAGTATACATTAGTCGCCTATACTTGACAAATAATTGGAAATAAAAGATTATATTAATAGACTATGGATCCTCAAAAACTGTCTCAACTTGATCCAAAATTAAGAGCTGCTTATGAGCGTGTCATGGGTACTCCCGTAGCCACATCACAAGCTCCCCAACTTCAATCGCAACCTATTGCGCCCCCACCTCAGCCTGTGGCTGCAGGAAAAAAGAATGGAATTATGCCTGTTTTGTTTGTGCTGGTGGGAATAGTTTTTATCGTAATCTATACTCTTTTCTGGACAAAAATCTTTAACGTTAAGCTCCCCTTCTAGTTAAGTCTTATTCTGTGCCTACTTCCCGCAAATGTCTTGGCAGCGGAATTGTATTAACTATATCTTTCTTTGCATAAATTATCGTTTCAGCCGGCAAAAGCTTTTCCCACATCCCATCTTCCATTTTTTCAGGATTAAAACATTTCAATAGAACACGGGCAATTTTGCTGCACGACTTATAATAGTCCTTGGGATTTTTTGCAAAAAAACGAAACTTTTCAATTGCGCCCTCAATGCTTCTTCTTTCTAATCCTTGATTATTATTTATTTTCTTATCCAATTCCCCATTAATTCTGTGTATGAATTCTTTCATTTCTTCCGACTTCATTATCGGATCCGTATTAATTCCCACGCTTATCATCTGCACTTTATCTCTTACGACACATTTTAAGAGTCTTTTAGTAACAATAAAAATCTCTTCGTTATTCAGTGGGACAGGGTTTGTTTTACATTTCTCCACAACAGGAGCAGGAGTTGCTTTTGGTTCTTCATGGACTGTGAGATTGTTTATTAAGGGTTTCCCATCTTTTTCCGTTAAATAATAAAAACATCTTTCAGTCTTCCAATTTTTTTTACCCGACTGGTTCTCGGGAGCTTTTTTTCCGACTAATATATCGCTTGATCTTAATGTTCCCGGTAGCATATAAAGGGCTGATGCAGTCTTGTTTCTGTATTCAGAAAAATTTTTGTCGAAATCTTCTTTTTTCCCAAACAGAGCCCTAGTTATCATTCCAACTGACATTGGCTCTTTCGTACAAGCAAGTATTTCTAATACTTTTACTTGAATGTCCGCTTTTAGAGAAAATTTAATGATTTTTTCTCCTACTTTTACCTCTTTATGGTCCTCATTCTTTTGAACCCGATCATTATCTCTTTTTGAAGCACCGTCGGAAGAAACTTCTTTCGCTACCGGACTTGTAGTGTGTTCTTGTACTGGTTTTTGAAATACTACTCCATTTGCGGGTGCTGTATCTTTGGATTTTGATCCAAGCTCAGGCGGATTTTCCTCCGAATCAATCCTTACCCCCTTTTTACCGGTATGCCTGCCCACCAGATCTAACAGAGCAATATCATAAGCTGTTGCCGGAAGAATTTTGTCTTTTACCAAACCCAAAATATCGAAAGCGAGCAATCTCTCTTTATCCGTTAAAACTTCAAGCAGCTTATTTCCCAACATTTTTTTCTCAACTCCAAGTTGTTGTTGCTTATATAAATTTTCTAATTGGGCTTTTCCAAGCTGCAGTACCCCTTCGGGGAAATTAAAACTTCCTTTTTCCTTTTCCAGGAATATATTTTTCCGGGAGACTATATCGTTTAAATCTTGCCGAAGAAGAATAGATGAATTTACAATTTGTCTATATCTTTCAACCGGATCTGCGGGACACGGTTCTTGTTTAGTTGGCTCTTGTTCAGTCATTTATAAATAAGTATTTTTCCTTTATACAAGAGCTAAATTCACTTGTCAATCAGTCAATTTTTTAATTATTTCGGATAAATCAAGAATTTCAGTTTTTTCCGATTTTCTTTCTTTGAATTCAATCTTATCTCCATTCCTTTTACTAACTACCAAACGAACAGGAATACCGATCAAGTCGGCATCGGCAAATTTGGCTCCGGGTGAAACCGTTTCCCTGTCGTCCCACAAGACTTCAATGCCATTTTTTTCCAAAGTGTCGTTAACTTCCTTTGCAAAACTTTCCGTCGTTGGGTCTTCAATGTGGACCAAATGAACATCATAAGGCGCTACTTCTTTTGGCCAGACTATTCCTTTTTCATCGTGATGAACCTCGACGATTGCCCCTACAGCCCTTGTTAAACCGATACCGTAGCTGGCCAACCAAACCGGCTGCCTCTTCCCGTCTTTGTCCGTGAAATTAACATTCATTTTCTCCGAATAATAAGTGCCAAGAGGAAAAATATTTCCAACCTCAATTGCTTTGGCTTTTTTCAAAGGCGTTTGACATAATTTGCATTTTTCTTCTTTGGTATCAACTTCCACGTTTGTGCAAAAATCTCCCTTCGGGCAATAAATAACCTCATCTTCCCCGCAATCGGCAATTACCTGAAATTCGTGGGTAAAATTTTTGGTGAAGACTCCTCCGCCGGCCTGAGTTAGGAGAGCATCAAGCCCCATTCTTTTGAAGATTTTAAGATATACTTTTTTAATTTCATCATAGTATTTCATCATGTCTTCTTCGGAAACATGCGCGCTGTATAAATCTTTCATTAAAAATTCACGGCCGCGTAATATCCCTGATTTGGCCCGTTTTTCGTCTCTGAATTTCGTGGAAAAATGATAAATCTTTACTGGAAAATCTTTATAACTTGAAACATGTTTTCTGATCAAATCCATGACTATTTCTTCATGGGTAAATGAAAGCGCGTATTCTTTGTCATCTTTCTTGAATTGATACATGACTTCACGGGCTGTGTCCCAGCGGCCGGTTTCATTCCATATTTCTTTGGGATGCAAAAGCGGCATGAGGATTTCCCCCGCTCCTGTCGCATTAATTTCTTCTCTGATAATCTGTTCAATTTTTTGCTCAACGCGTCTGCCTAAATGCAAAAGAGTGTAGGATCCGGTCATTAATTTATCTATAAACCCGCCTCTAAGGAGTAATTTTGCGTTTACGGCTACTTCGTCTTTTGGAGCATCTTTGATTGTCTTGCCAAATAGCTTCGAATATTGCATACGAAAAGTATAGCATATTTCAAAAATCCGTTATATAATCTCCTTTTATTGAATTTATATGTCGACAGCCGAAGGAAGAATAAACAATCGCGTGATATTGCAAGAATTTATCTATAGAAGACCCTCTGAAAATACATTAAAGAGAATATTGTACGGATTAGGTGTAAGAAAAACTTTGTCGCCCAATATGACTCAATGTACAATTGAAGCAGAATGGCGCAAGGGCAATGATAAAGAATATGCCGCCAAAGCCACCATAGAGCTATGGAATTTAAAACCGATTGGAAAGAAAAAAATAGAAGAAGTTGTTTATTTGTTTGCAAAAAGTTCTAGTGTCAAAATTTCAGAAATCCTGCCCCTTTAGGTACGACTTTCATTTCTTATAGGATTATAGTATAATCCGCTTTTATGATTAACCGCGAAAACATAGCCATTTATCCGGTGATTAATACTGAAACGAATGAGACGCAGAGCATAGTTCTTGTACGGAAAGGGTTGAAGCCCGGCTTTCTTGAGACGATTATAGAACGTGCAGCAGAAATGACGGAAACTTCTCCAAGAGAATTTATTTTTAGGGAAGGCAGAATACCGCGCGAAAGACTAAGGGAAATAGGAAAATTACCCGAAGACAAAAGAGCTTCGGAAGTCTCAAGTTTAGTCCAAGCCATACCCGGCAATGTTGAGACTATAACCGTAAACAGATTGCCAACTCAAAGGGAGGAATTACCCAAGAACTTCGTAGTAAAAAAACCTACAACGCAAGAACTTTCCTTAATAATTGCCGCACAAAAAAATAATCAAGAAGCCTGGATGACAATGACTATGGATATGAAAAAAGGGAAAACAAAATATGAATTACCATTGAGTAGTAAGGTGTTGGAAGAACAACTCAGGGTCCTAATTGCCAATAATCCTTCAGAGCCCCTTGAGGATACCGAGATCAGAATTCAAAGTCCGGCCAAACCTATCCTTTAAACTTAGTAGAATTCCAGAGTCAGACATTTGATGCTTCCACCGCCTTTTCGATATTCGTCCATTGGAATTTCTTTTACTATAAAGCCGTATTTTTCAATATTTCTTTTCAAACTATTGCTAATTCCCTGCCCTATCACAACCGTTTTATCGACGATTACCAAGTTGCAAGCCATTAATTTATTATCCTCCGGAGTTACTTCGATAATATTTTTAAATTCTGCCCTAATTTTTGCCAGACCTTCCGGAGTAAAAGATTCCGGCTTCATTAACGCCGTTTCCTTGTCCAATATCCCCAGACTCATATCCAAATGATAGTAATAAGGATCAACCAATTCAAAATCGATGAATTCTATGCCTAATTTTTGATTTAGGATATCTTTGGCTTCCCTGTTTGATCTTTTGCCCCAACCGATAAAGAACTTGCCGTTAACCGACAATAAATCACCCTGGCCTTCAAAAAATATTTCCGGAGGTAAGCTGATGATTTCAAACCCCAATTTTTCAAAATATTCTTGAGCGTATTTTGACTCCCCGCGTCTCTGAGGATATCTGAAATTGGAGACGGCGAATTTATTACCAAAAGGAGATCCGAGGTTTGCGGCATAGACCATGTCAGGCAAACCTTTGACCGGATCTATCTCCAAAATATCCGCCCCCAAGGATTTGTAAGCGGCCTTTAATTGTTCGTACTCTTCTTTAACTTTTTTTTGATCGACTTTATTCTCCAGATGCATCCAAGGATTTATTTCATATTCAATATCATAAAACGTAGGAGGACAAAGCAAAATTTTTTTCATAAATATTAAATCAAAAGTTTTTTAAGGGCATGGACAGTCGAGGCTTCTTTGAGATGAGTCTTAAGATTTTTGGCCTCATTCCAGATATTATCAAAAGCCAATTCCATAATTCCCTCGATCATTTTCAGTGTTTCATCTTTCGTGTATTTCTTGTTTTCGATATTCTGTTTCCATTCAATATAAGATCCTGTTACTCCGCCGGCATTGGACAAAATATCCGGCACTATAATGACGCCTTTTTTGGTCAAATATTCGTAAGCCTCATAGGAAACCGGCCCGTTGGCCATTTCGATAATAATTTTGGCTTTTATTTTCTTCATGTTTTTGGCATCGATGACGTTTTCTAAGGCGGACGGCACGAGAACATCAACAGGAAGCTCCAACAGATCTTCGTTTGAGATCGGTTTACCTTTGGTTAAATCACAAACTCCACCGATGCAATAACAACCGGCCACCATTCCCTTCTCCATTTTGCACGACTGCACCAAAGGAATATCCAACGCTTTAAATTGATGATTTCTTTCGGTTACCGCTCCTTTTGAGTCGGATACCGCCACGACTTTGAATCCGGAATCGGCTGCAAATTCAGCAAAATACCGACCAACGTTTCCGAAACCCTGAACCGCGACAGTCTGAGTTTCCGGCTTTAAACCTAATCGATTTACAAGCTCCTTGAGCACGACGACTCCGCCAAAGCCGGTAGCCTCAGTTCTTCCTGCCAAACCATGATCCTTGTCCGATTTGCCGGTAAAAGTTGCGTAGAGCAAGTTGTCGGGCAATTGGCTTTGCCTTTCTTTGCTGATTTTTATATATTCCGAAACCATCCAACCCATGATTTTGGGGTTGGTATTCACATCAGGTGCCGGAACGTCTTTATCGGCCCCTATAACGTCGCAGATTGCTCTAACATAGCCCCTAGATAACGCTTCTAATTCTTCTTCAGTCAAAGTCTTGGGATCAACAATAATACCACCTTTCCCTCCGCCATACGGCAAATCCGCGACG
>Ga0182027_10000963_pt1 | contig 48559 bp, 45 predicted proteins | sample 712E1DmetaG_FD_121300 | JGI IMG/M metagenome (GOLD analysis project Ga0182027, IMG submission 121300) | Permafrost microbial communities from Stordalen Mire, Sweden - 712E1D metaG (Illumina Assembly) | ecosystem: Environmental > Terrestrial > Soil > Wetlands > Permafrost | place: Sweden...
GGCCATGCCGAGCGGCCAATGCTGATATACCAGCCAAAACACACCCAAATACTGTCCGGCCAGAAAACCCAAACCCCAACGCCAATCGCGATAGAGCAAAAGGCCAGCGGAGGTGATCAATAAACCTGCAACAACAGTCCATGAAACAATGGAAGCGATCATGATTAGGGCTTTCCCTGCGTGATGAGCAAAATAAACACTACGAGAAACAACAAAGTCCACATTAGCCCACCATCGCCTTCCAGAATATCCGAGACGGCCTCACCCAACCGCGCCAACCAACGATAGAGAGTCCATAGATTTTGATATAGACGGTCAAGCCAGGGAGTGACGGAAGGCCCGACCCAGTGAGCGGGCACCGGATTCAATGCAGGGAAACGCGGAAGCGCCCAGAGAAAACCCAAGCCAAGCAAGGAAACGACGAGGCCTGCCTCCCAAATGCCAATCGTAAAAGCACCGTCCCAGCCCCAAACCCCCAAACCAAGCTGAACTAAGAGCAGAAGACCAATGCCGGCCGGATAAATGCCGCGCGTCCAAACCGGCTGGGATTCCAATGAGGCATGCAAAGACGGCCGCAAGGCGTTGCGAATAAAACCGGTCATGAGCAAGGCTTGAGCAACAAGCAGGAAGGGCAGGATATACCAAAAGTCCGAGATATTGCCCTGCCAGCCGGAGGCGGTGAGAGAAAAGGGCAAGGCTGAAAGGCCAAAGGCCCCAATCAGTAAAATACGATTCATCCAAACCTGCTGGACGGAGTATAAAAATATAACACTGCCGACCAAAATCAGGGCCGTACCCCAAGCGACGGAACCCACCGGATTTCCAAGCAAGGAAGCCGCGATGGCCAAGGAGGCCAGCCCAATCATCCAGAACGGGCGACCGGTCAATTCATCCGGCGCACGCAACCACATCCAGCCGCCATAGATCCCGGCGAGGGCGGCGAGAACAAGCAAGAAGGGTGTGAAGGGCGAGGCAAGACTCGAAGCAGGAATGTGGGCAAGCACCACCAGGCTGGAAGCGGCAGAGACCAGGCGCAGGGTTGTGCCAAAGCCGCGCCGCAGACCCGATTCGGAACTATAAGGCAAATGAAGAGGCAAGACACCAAGACGAAGCCCAGCCGCGATCAAAAGATAAAGCCCGGCTTGAGAAGGCAAGGTCGAGAAATCAAAACCCTTGCCTGAGGCGGTGGTCACCACGCTGGCCCAGATGAGGAGAGCGATACCCGCAGCGCGGGTAGAAAAGGAAACCACAATGCGCTCGTTGGCGGCCGAGCCATTCACCGAACGAAGCATGATAATCAATTCCGTAAGGTCAAGCGCAGCCCAGGCGAGGGCCAAGGTTAATGGGTTGGCGGAGGTAATGGCGAGCAATCCCAAGGCGCACAAAGTCAGTGAACCGGCCCAGGCGAACGCACCGGGAAAAGTTTCATCCACCGAAGCGGTCAATAAAATTGAAATCGCCAGGGTAGCCAGACTCAAGGCATAAGGCCAAATCAGCGTATCCACAGACAAGGCAGGTGATTCAGAAAAAAGATTGGAGGGCCGCCAGGCGAGGAAATTAAATGATAGGGGCATGTTCGACTGCCACAGCAAAACGCAAATCCAGGCAAGAAGAGCACCGCCGACCGCCGTGAGCCAGGTAAAGCGAAAGTCCGGACGCATGATTTGAAGGACCGTAATGGCTAGCGCGGTAAGAAACAAAAGCAAGGCCGGTATCAAGATTAACATATTATGGGAATATTTTATCAGTTTTGATAGTCAGATAAAGGATGAATTATGAAGGATGGAGGTTGAAAGATGAAGAGAGAATTGTGAGTCGAGAATAGGGAATAGAGAATGGATCATGGATCATGGTTGATCGAGGATGGTTTGACCGAAGTTGGAAGGTTGGAGGTTGGAAGGTTCGCTTTGGCAACGAGTCCCGACGGGGTAAATCCCTGCCTCGGTGCATGAAAGTCGGACACCTGCACTTGCGCCAGGCGCAAGTGTGAATCCGTCTCCTTGAGAGAGGGGCAGAGAAGCGATGCTCACGCTTCGACTACGGGTCTCGATACGCAGAAGAGCACAGCTACTCGACCCTCCGCTCAGCGCGATGAGATTAATTTCGCGGAAAGACAGCTTCGAGAAGAACATCGCCTCCGGTGTGCTTCGCGACCCTCTCCGACAAGCGGAGAGGGGTTCATTTGGTACAATCCCAGACATGCAACAACATCCCCTGCGGATCAGATTCCATATATCGGTATTAATGATCATTCTTTGCGCGTGCACTGCACCGCCTAATGGGAGATCGGCGAGCGGTCTCCCTACATCGCCCGATGCGAAACCGGCAAACGGTCTCCCTACGTCAAGCATGATACCGGTCACGCCACAAGCGACCATACAAGATAATGGAACAAAGCCTGCACCACAAGCCTCAGCAACCACCAGCACGGTTGCATCCGATATCGATCCTTTAACCGGACTACCCCCCGCCGATGCGAATCTGCTGAAGCACCGACCGCTGGCAATCACCGTCACCAATTATCCTGTCTATGTGCGTCCTCAAGCAGGATTGACATTGGCAGATGTGGTATTCGAATATTATGAAGAACCTTTGCTGACACGCTTCATGGCGGTCTTTTATGGGAACATAACGAACATGGTCGGGCCGGTGCGTTCCGGACGCTACTTTAATGAGCATATCGTGCGCATGTATCATGCCTTTTTTGCATTCCAATATGCAGACCCGCGCGAACTCAGCTATTTTATGAGCGGTGATCTGAATCAATTGCTGGTTCTGCAGGGGTACGGAAGCTGTCCACCCTATTTCAACAGCAACCGCAATATCGAGCTGTACAACAATGCCTACTTCGATATCACCAAGTGGAACGACTGCGCGGAAAAGCTTCATCTGGATAATTCGCCACAGTATATACGGAGCGGATCCTTTAGTAATATACCGCCAGCAAGCACTCAAACGGCAGTGCGGATCCATACCAGCTATTCAGCCTACGACTACAACTATTGGCAATATGACGCCGCTTCAGGCCATTATCTTCGGTACCAGGAAGCAAACGATACAAGCGATAACAAACCAGCAGCCTATGCGCCGCTGACCGATTATTTGAACGGGCGGCAGGTGGCAGCGGATAATGTGATCGTGCTGTTCGTACCGCATACATTCATGAACGAAGGCGAACAAGAGGATAACGTTTACCATATCAATTTGATCGATTCCGGAAACGCGTACGTCTTCCGGAACGGCGCAGCCATTCCCGCCTTTTGGGTGCGGACAGATATCAACCAGCCGTTGTTGATGACGAATATAGATGGTTCGCCCATTCCGATGAAGCCCGGGCAGACGTTCTTTGAAGTGATCGGCGAAACGTCCACGCACCGAACGGATGGGACGAACTGGTATTTTGAATATCAAACGCCGTAGGCGGAAGGATGAAGGATGAAAGAAGTAAGAAGTGAGAAGTAATAAGTAAGAGGAAGGATAAAGGAAATGGGTCATGGATCATGGGGAATAGTGAATGGGAAATGGCTCATAGGTCATGGTTAATAGATCATGGCTGGGGAATGTGGCGAGAGGCATTGGCAATCGCGAGGAAGAGCTTTGCCACGGATTACACGAATTTTCTTTTGGATGTCAAAGGGCACAGCGGGGAGAGGATGGATTTAGAGGAGTTATGGTTTCGCTGTGCCCCTACCAAGTGCTCAATTGGGGTTAAAATACATCCAGCGTCACAAGATCTCATAGATGAGGAGAATGAAATGAGCGAGAACGAATTCCGCATTGAAAAAGATTCGCTGGGCGAGCTGAAGGTGCCCGCCAAAGCGCTGTACGGCGTACAAACGGAACGCGCAGTGGAGAACTTCCCCATTTCAGGATTGCGACCATGGCGCGCATTTATCTGGTCGGTGGCGGTCATCAAACGGGCGGCCGCCGAAGTGAATACGGACCTGGGCCTGTTCAACGACCGGGAAGTGGACGGAAAGAAATTCACGGCAAAACAATTATCCGATGCAATCGTCAAAGCCGCGCAGGAAGTGATGGACGGAAAATGGGATGCGGAATTTGTGGTGGACCCGTTCCAGGCTGGGGCAGGAACGAGCCACAATATGAACGCGAATGAGGTGATCGCCAACCGCGCCACACAAATCCTGGGCGGCGAGCTGGGAAAGTATTATGTCCACCCAAACGATCACGTCAACATGGCACAATCCACCAACGACGTGATCCCGGCCGCGATCCGCCTGGGGGGGTTGTGGCGTCTGGAAGAACTGCTTAGCGCGCTCAAAGGGCTGCAATCGGCACTGGAGGCGAAGTCACGCGAATTCGACGACATCATCAAATCGGGACGCACGCACCTGCAGGACGCGGTGCCGGTGCGGATGGGACAGGAGTTCGGGGCGTATGCCAAGGCAGTCGAGCGTGAAGCAGAACGGATTGCGCGTTCCGCCGAGGGGATGAGACGCCTCGGAATCGGCGGGACGGCAGTCGGGTCGGGATTGAACGCACATCCCGAATATCACAAGAGGATGATCCAGAAGTTATCCGAATTAACCGGTTTGAAGTTATATGAATCCGATAATCTTTTCGAGTCAATGCAATCGCTGGCGGACGCGGCAGATTTCTCCGGTTCGATCCGCACGCTGGCTTTGACCTTGATCCGTATCGCAAACGATTTCCGCCTGCTGGCATCCGGCCCATCCACCGGACTGGACGAAATCCGACTGCCCGCAGTACAGCCCGGCTCGAGCATCATGCCGGGTAAGGTCAACCCGGTGATGGCGGAAATGCTCGACCAGGCGATGTTCCATGTAATCGGATGCGATATGACCATTGCGATGGCGGTGCAAGCGGGGCAACTGGAATTGAATGTGATGATGCCGATCGCGGCGCATAATTTGTTCGAGATGATGCAAGTGACGATCGGGGCCGTGAATGCATTTACAGAACGGGCGGTGAAAGGTTTGACGGCGAACCGCGAGAAGGCGGAAGGCTGGCTAGCGAAGAATGCAATCGTGGTGACGGCATTGAACCCAGTGATCGGGTATTCGCAAGGTGCAGGACTGGTGAAGGAAGCGCTGGCAAAGAACGCTTCGATCCGCGAGCTGGCAATGCAGAAGGCAAAGGCGGGCCTGCTGAAACACCGGGATGAAGACAGGCCTGTTACGGTGGAAGAAATCGATTCGGCGCTGTCGGATCTGAGGAAGTTGACGGAGGGAGGGATTGCGGGAGGTGGGGGAGGTGGGTAATTGGCACGGTTCACTCCCTTTTAGTGCACCCTTGCAAACGAAGTGATACCATGAAGGGATGAGCGTGGGATATAATTTACGCATGAGGCAAACAGTCCAAAACACAGGCGATCAACTGGTCAATGCCCTGCATGGGTTGGGTGTGAATTTCATCATGGGCGGCAGGGAGGGCGGTATTTCGCCCTTTTTACAGCCTGGTCATTTGATCGCTGCGCTGGCCCGGAGTGAAGAAGCGCGGCTGAGGCTTTCGCTCATCCCCCTCTTTCTTGAACATCCCGAATTTGCGAAGCGTGTGCGCGCAGCAGCCAAAAAGCTCGACCCGCCCGCGCGTCTTACACTGCAATGTTATTACAGTGCGGCGGTTTGGCTGGCAGTGAAATATCGGGTGCGCGCGGCATTGCCCGACCTCTTCTCCAGGGATTTGAATTTGACCCTCGTTGATGACCCGGAAGAGAACCTGCGCGCGCTGGCAAAACGTCAAAAGGAGTTGAGCGGCTCGCGCGTCAACTGGCTTGCAACCTACCAGCACGCCTGGCAGGTATGGCGCAAGGGCCTGGAAGCTCGCGGGGGATAACGCTTGGATAATGCCGAAATTCGCTCCATCCTGCAAAGCATGGGAGCGCGCCTCCCGCCCGGTTCGCAATTGATTTTGATCGGCGGCGGCGCTTTGGCTTTACTTGGCAGTCCGCGCCTGACCATTGACATTGATTTTATCGGCGACGACGTTCATCCAAACGCCCTGCACAAAACCATTATGCAACTTGCGCGGGAATTGAATATCCACGTCGAGCCGGTTCCCCTCGACCGATTTATCCCTGTGCCCAAGGGCAGCGAAAAACGCAGCATCCGCATTGGGCAAGTTGGATCGCGGCGCGGATACCGACTACAATGACCTTGTCTTTCTCATTCATTCACTCCGCGTGGAGATGAATGAACTGGAAGGCATGTTGAGAGACGCCATCCAGCACGCCCGTAAATTTGACTTGAACCCCGACATCCTCGAACACCTGCAAGAACTCAAAGACCGTTTAGAATGACGCGAATGGAATATTCCCGAGTGTGGCAGCGAAGTCTGTCAAAGTTGTATGATGAACAAAAGGCATCTGCGCTCCTATCGAGGGCGCAAATTTTTTATGACGAATACTGTGCACAGCACTCAGCAGAAGAAAATCGAGCTAATAAGACCATGCTGAAGTCACGAATACTGCCCGGGTTGTCCATTTATAAAGCCTTGCTTGAGGAAAATAAAGATCAACAAAAAGTTCTTAGAGAGGTGGATGATTTATTCAGGACGGCATTTTTCACAAGAAGGATGCAGGGGATCCGTGTGCTGAACCATTTACCCGATCCTTTTCCCATCTTAAAACCCATACTCAAGATGATGACCAGGAATGAGTACGTGCCTGGAGCACAAGAAATCGTCGAGGACAGTGCCGATTGTTTTGCCTTGAACGTTTATCGGTGCTTCATTTTCGATACACTTGCGAAGCATGATGCAAAGGAATTGACCGCCTTGTACTGCAATACAGATGATTGGCTGGCAGAAGTATTGCCAAAGATTCGCTGGGAACGAACGAAGACACTGGGACGAGGAGGGGATTGTTGCGATTTTAGATGGTGCCGCACAGACCTCACCCCCGTCGCCTGCGGCGTGCTACACGACCCTCTCCTACAAGCGGAGAGGGGAGTCGATGAATGAAAACAGCAACCGGGTAAAATGCACGATCAATGAAACAACGAACACGTTCATTGGAAACTATTACGAAATGACGAAAGTCGTGAGGCGTCGTACCTGGCAGAGAAGCCAAGCCGATTAAAATAGAGAAAGGCATCGAGAAGATTCGCACCACAAAACAGGGTGCGACGCATACTCGAAGCTGTTCCAATTTCTTGAAAAGGTAGTTTTGCTATGAAACATTTCCTGCCCCTTATTATCGTGTTTTCTTTCTTGTTCTCCTCTTGTACAAAGGGATCTAGAATTTCCGAACCGCCAACTGCTACAGCACTCGGACCGAGTTTGCCCCTCATCCCTTCTGTCACGCCATCTCCCGCAGCGACAGCAACGCCCACGGCAACTGCAACAGAAGCTCCAATGGTCGCTATGCCTACGGATGTGTTAGATCTTGACCCAAATGGAACAATTTACAAACAAGTTGGAGATAAAATCCAAAATCCAGACGGATTAACTGCCTATCAACTCGATAAAGACAGTCAGTGGCTATTGGTACAGTTAAAGTACGGCAATTGGGATCCAGATGGCAATCCGGCAGACGTTTTCCTTGATGGTCTTGAGTGTGTAAAAAAAGAAACACCATGTGCAGTAAAACAGCCCTTTCCTTTATATCAAGGTTGGGAGGGTTACAGAACTAATACGGTTTCAACCGGCGCACTTGACAGAGTTCCGCTTTTAGACCCATCTACGGGTGAGTATTTAGGTACCATAGATCGTGTTTGGCTAAAAACTCAATCAAAAAACGGCAGTCCTATTTTATTCCCATTCGAAGTGCAAATGATATCAAATGACGATCCAAATAACAGTTTAGGCGAAACCGATAAACTCCTTGCATACCATCTTCAAACAGGAGATAGCGATTCATACAACGAACGTAAGCACCCAATAGCTGAAGTCACCAAGCTGCAATTAAGTAAATTCTACTCGAGTGGAGTCAAACTAAGTTTGGCACTTTTAGATCAATTTCCTCCAGACAACGATCTTCCACCAATGCAATTGGCTGACCCGGGAGTGGCGATAATAAAAGGGTCTTACGCATCTCCACTCTATAATCAAAGTCTAAAGCCATTTTTTGATTCTCTATCAAATAATGACAGGATTCAGGCACTTTACTTCTCCATAACAGTCTTTAATGTGGGTTTTTGGGTAACCGAAAGCGGCAACCAATAAAAAGTTTCCTCCTTTGTTGATTGATTTATCTTTAATACAACGCGGCGTGTTGCGCAAGCCCCCTCACCCCCAGCCCCTCTCCGACAAGCAGAGAGGGGAGTTTTATGCATGATGATTGAAAGCTGGGTTCTACCCTTCCTTATCCACTATAGGGAATAAGGTCGCCTCGGCGAGCATCTCAGAAGTTTTTAATCGGATACGCATAGAATCACTGCCATGACGATGAGAAAAGACACGAAAGGCTGGCCTTGGGTTTGGCGAGGGACGGCCTTGCTCTTGATACTGCTCACCCTCTTCCATCCGACACTGCGGGCGAGGGCGCATCCGATTGACATGTACGCGCAAACGCAGGCGATCACGATCAGCGCGAGTGAAATCCAAATTGATTGGAAGATCACGCCGGGGCCACTGCTTGCCGATGCCATTTGGAGCGCGGCAGACCAGGATAAGAACGGTTCGATCAGCACGCAGGAAGCACAGGCATGGAGCGCGGCATGGCTGTCGGGGTTGAGCGTATCTTTCGATAACCAGATTATTGGCTACGCGCAAACGCAGGAAGTCCACTGGCCGGGGACGGTGGATGTGATGCGCACCGGCGAAGACTCAATTGAAATGAATCTGTCGGTCAAGCTGACCGCAGGATCGAGCGGCAAACACAGCCTGGTGATCCATAATTCGCATTTGGAATCAAACAGCCTTAACTGGTTTTCTGTTTCAAGCCAGTCCCCCATCGTATTCGAGCAACCGGCGCAGAACAACGGCTTGCTAGATTTAAACATCCATTTCACGAGCACAACCGAGTCAGGAAGTTCATATTTAACTTCATGGAATAGCGGCACGCCCAACCTGCCGAGTTTTACAAATGCGGTTTCACAAATGGCGGGAAATCTTTCCAATTCAAATCCGGCCACACAACAAGTTGGAAGCCCAACGATGGTGACCTCGGCGCTGACGGGGCTGGTAAAGGCAGAACAATTCTCGCCGTTGTTCCTGGTTGGGGCATTTTTACTCTCGCTGGCACTGGGAAGCCTGCACGCCCTAACACCCGGACATGGGAAAGCGCTGGTGGGCGCCTATTTGGTCGGATCACAGGGACGAACACGCGACGCGGTCTTTCTGGGAACGATCGTGACCGTGACGCATACCGGCTCCGTTCTATTGCTGGGATTGATCACGCTGGCCGCTTCGCATTACATCCTGCCAGCGTTGATCGCACCGTGGCTGGAAGTCATCTCGGGCGTGCTGGTGATCGGCTTCGGAATCAATTTATTGATCCAAAGAAGACAGGACCTGATCCGCTTTACGGCGAAGCGAGCGAAGAAACCGACCGGCGGGTTTTCCATCTCATCCATAAAAGCGGTGGATCAACCTCATGAGCACGGTTCAAGTCTGTTGGTAGGTCACGAACATACGCATGATGAAGAGCACGAACACGATCACAAACATACTCATCCACACAGCCATGCAGTGCCCGCAAATGAGATCACCTGGAAGTCACTGCTGACACTGGGAATCAGCGGAGGCCTAGTGCCGTGTCCGGATGCTATCGCCATCCTGCTGGTGGCGGTGGCGGTCAACCGAATCCCGTTCGGCATGGCATTGATCCTGGCATTCAGCATCGGCCTGGCGCTGGTGCTGATCGGAATCGGCATTGCCATGGTGCAGGGAGTGCGCTTCATCGCACACAACGATCTGCTGGCGCGCTTCAGCGTGTATGCGCCGGTAGTCAGCGCGGTAGCGGTATCGGGACTGGGGATCGTATTGACAATCAGCGCGTTGAATTCATTGAACTTCTTTTCAGCGGTATCCCGTTCCCCGACAAGCCAAAGCGTTTCCGCAGTTAACAATTCAAAGCCCACAACTGCTTTCGATATCCGGAACGCAAAGTTGATCTATTTGGCCGCGGATAACCAACCTCAGAGCGAAGACCAATTATTTGTGATGCCATTAAGTGGAGGAATGCCAAAACAATTGACGAAAGAAACGTCAGGCATCTCCGGCTATTCGCTTTCGCCAGATGAAAAGACGATCCTTTACACGACCTTTAAAATTGACGGCAGTTCATCCATCTCAGCCATGCAGGTTGACGGGACGCAACAACGGCAGATATTAAATTGCCCCACATCCCAGTGCGGCGATCCGCAATGGTACCCCGACGGGCAAAAGATCGCATACCAGAGATATGATTATTCGCAGGACTCGGCTTTGTCGAAGTTCAGCATTTGGTGGCTCGACATGCAGACGGGCAAGACCACGGCGGTCTTCCAAGACCAGGCCTTTCCAAGTTCCGCACCTAAATTTTCGGCGGACGGCCAATGGTTGAGTTACATCTCGCCGGCGAATAATACGATCCAAATCAATCACCTGCAAGATGGGAAAAACATTTCGATCCCCATCGGTTACCAAGGCTTGATGCCGGAAGTATGGAGTCCAACATCGGATTCGATCCTGTTTTGGGAGGCGGTGTCGCCGGCGGACGGAGCTTCCATCCACGTCAAACGAACCATTTTGAATTCCGGCCAGAAGATAGACCTGGGAGGAACACAAGACCAAACGGATTACTCAGCGGCCTGGTCGCCGGACGGTCAGTGGATCGCCATTGACCGGAATTTGTCCACATCCGACAGCACGAAGAAGGGGGACGAGGTTTGGCTCGAAAAGCCCGACGGAACACAGCCGCACGCGATATTGAACGAAGCGGATGTGTCCTACACCGACCTGAGCTGGTCACCCGATGGAAGCACACTGGCTTATTCACGTTATTCCTACGACAACATCGGGCATTCCGATATTTGGATGATGGATATCCAAACCGGCGTGACCACCCTGCTTGCGCCGGGAGGGTTCTTTCCCACCTTATTACCTTAGAAAGAAGTCTTTACCATAAAGACTCCAAGACTCTAAGGATAAGGGGAATATCTAAATCAGCGTAGATCAAGCATCATTGCAAGCCATGAATCCTACAGGAGATTGCTTCGAGAAGAGCACTCTCGCAAAGACATAATGATAATTATTGCCATAACGTGCAAATGGAGGGTACAATTCAAGAGGAAGAGATGCCATGAACTTCGATCCGACATTCCTAAGTAATTTTGTGCTGGTATTAACCGGATTCGGCGGAGCGTTTATCGCCGCGTTATGGGTTGCGCTGGTGATCTGGACGTACCGTGATATACGGGCGCGGGCCCGCGATCCATTGGTACATATCCTTTCGGCACTTTTGGTGGCGGTGCTGAACCTGCCGGGCGTGCTGGTGTATTTGATCCTGCGGCCGGCGCGGACACTGGAAGAGGAATACCAACATACTTTGGAAGAAGAAACCCTGCTGCAATCACTGGAAGACTTGCCGCTCTGCCCGGGCTGTGAGCGGCGGGTGAAAGATGACTGGCAGGTCTGCCCGAACTGCAACACCAAACTAAAAAAAGCCTGTCTGCATTGCGGCAAGCTGATGGAATTGCCGTGGAACATCTGTCCCTATTGCGCGACACCCGTGCCCGGCATGAGGCAGGAAAGCCTCAGCATGGACGAGGCTCTGCGAAGCTTGAAACTTGGCGATAACGGGGAAGCAAAGAACGAATGATGTTGGAAGGTAAGAAAGTTAGAAAGTTTGAAGGTTGGAAAGTTTTAAGGCTGGAAGGTTATAAGGTTCGCTTTGGCAATGGGACCCAGAGGGATAAATCGCTGCCTCATTTCATGAAAGCATAAGACGGGGCGACACAGGGCGGTTCAGCTCCCTTCGGGAGTGCTTACTTGGATGAACACCAACGCTTTGCGTTCTTCGCGACGCGAAGACCCGCCCCTACATTTGCAAGAGGTCAATTTATGAAAATCGATTCCATGATCCTGCACCATATCCGCATGCCGCTGGTCGCACCGTTCGAGACTTCTTTTGGACGGGAACTTGAGCGAGAGTGCATTCTTATCACAATCCAAGCGGAGGGATTGAACGGTTACGGCGAATGTGTGGCCGACCAATCTCCGGGCTACAACTACGAGACGACCGGCACGGCGTGGCATATCATCAAAGATTTTATCGCACCGTTGATGCTCAGACAGGATGTTAAAGACGCGGCTGATTTTCAGAAGCGGGTTTCGGGGATACGCGGGCATCACCTGGCCAAAGCCGGGGTCGAGATGGCGCTGTGGGATTTGATGGGGAAACGGGATAAAAAAAGCCTGCGGGAAATGCTGGGAGGAACGCGGGATAACGTGGAAGTGGGCGTATCGGTGGGGTTGCAGGAATCCCCCGAAGTCCTGGTGCGAACCGTGACGAATTATGTCGAAAGCGGTTATGCACGCGTGAAGCTAAAAATCAAACCCGGACGCGATATCGGCGACGCATCCGCCGTGCGAAAAAAATTCCCAAGCATCCGCCTGCAGGTGGATGCAAACTCGGCCTATACACTGGAGACCGCCCAAGCCTTGATGCCTTTAGATGAGTTGAACCTTTTATTGATCGAACAGCCGTTGTTCGAGGACGATATTTGGGACCATCACAAATTACAGGAACAATTCCGCACGCCGATCTGCCTGGATGAAAGCATCATATCGCCGCGGCACGCGCGCTATGCAATCGAGATGAAGTCATGCCGCATCATCAACATCAAGGCAGGACGCGTGGCGGGTCTGAGCCAGGCCGTGGAAATCCACGACTTTTGCCGCGCACAAAATATCCCGGTATGGTGCGGAGGCATGTTGGAAACGGGAGTAGGCCGCGCATCGAATCTGGCATTGGCTTCGCTGCCCGGATTCGTACTGCCCGGCGATATCTCCGCCTCGGATCGTTATTACAAACGAGATATTACACACGAACGCTTTTCACTGAATAAGGACAGCACGATTGACGTGCCGCGCGGCACGGGCCTGGGCGTGACAATTGACGAAGAGGCACTGGATTCATACACACTGACGTGTCTGGAGCTTAAACCGACGTGAATTTGGAATCCTATTTTGAAGAGAAAAGCATAAACACAAAGGGCACCAAGTACACGAAGGGAAAAGCACTTAATTTTAGGAGCATCATTTCACTCCTCAGAATGACATAGGAATAAAGCGGCTATAATCGGTCTTTGTGAAGAAGCTCATTCCCATCCTGATCCTGCTGCTCGGCGCGTGCGCGCCTCAAGCGGTTACACCTGTCCCGACCATCTCATCACAAGCTCCACAACCATCAGCCACTGCAACTGCAACTGCAACTGCAACGCAAGGACCCAATACGCTGTGGATCAGTCCGGCGGTGCCGGATGAACTTCAGCTGGCCGCGCAGACCCTGGGGATACCGGTCGTCAGCGACCCAGCACAAGCAACGGTGCATCTGGATGTAACGAAGACCCAAGCCCCAAACCCAAGCCCCAATTCGGTTTGGATTTATGCGTTGGTGGCGCCCTTCCCCACGATCACGGACGGCGTGATGCTGGACGATCTCAAGGCGGCCTGGAGCGGCTCCTATTATGGGGTATTTACAGACCATCCCTTATTAATGGAAGACTCAACGCTAGCGGCATTTACCGCGATCTGGGGCGCGCCCGCCAAAGGCGCAGTCAAGACCGTTCCTGCCGATCAACTGGTGGATGAGGCGTGGAAAAGCCTGCCAGCGTGGGGGATCGTGCCGTTTGAAAAGCTCGATCCAAAATGGAAAGTCTTAACCGTTGACGGTCAATCGCCGATCCACAAAGATTTCGATGCGAGTCAATACCCACTAGAAATAACTTTTACATTGCAAGGTAATCAGGGGTCAGCGGTCGGCGGTCAGCTTTCAGCGGTCAGCCCTTCGACTGCGCTCAGGGTAAACCTTCCGACTTCCAATCGCGATGCGACCAAGTTGACAACGGTAATCCTGACCGGCACAACGTCACTGGTGAACGCCATTGCCTATCAAATGGAAGTGAAGGGGATTGATTATCCGGCGCAGGATATCGGAGATACGCTGCGCCAGGCAGACATCGTGCATGTCAGCAATAAAACCTCGTTTGCACCGAATTGTCCGCCACCGAACCCCAACAGCATGTGGCCGCGGTGCAGCGATCCGAAATACATCCAATTATTCCTTGATTCAAATGTGAATGTAGTTGAATTGACCGGCCCGCATATTCTGGATGACGGGGTGCCCGCGTTCCTATATACTTTGAATCTCTATAAACAAAACCATATGCAATATTATGGCGGCGGGGCAAACCTCGCCGAAGCGCAGGCGCCGTTGCTGATCATAAACCACGGCAACAAAATTGCATTTATTGGTTGTTATGCTGGAGAACCCTATCCACTTGCAACGGAATACAACGCTGGTGCAAATCCATGCGATTACAAGGAACTAGCAGGGGAGATCGGCCAGCTACGCGCTCAAGGGTACCTGCCGATTATGACGTTCCAATACAAGGAAGGGTTCTCACCGCAGGTGATGCCGTGGCAATTGGACAATTTCCGGCAGGTGGCCGAGGACGGCGCGGCCATCATCAGCGGGAGCCAGTCGCACGTGCCGCTCGAGATGGAATTTTATAAAGGCACGTTCATCCATTACGGGTTGGGAAACTTTTTTTACGATCAAATGGGCAACCAGCCGCCTGATCCCACCAATCCCAAAATACCGATCCAACCCGCACAGCGCTGGGAATTCATCGACCGGCATGTCATTTACGATAACCGTTACATCAGCACGGAATTACTGACCGCCATGCTGGAAGATTATGCAAGGCCGCGACCGATGACCCCCGATGAGCGCGCGGCGTTCCTGACGGCCTACTTCGGGTACAGCGGCTGGCTGCCGCTCATCCCGACGCCTGGGCCGGAGCAAACGCCGACCTTATATCCGCTATTGGATTTCAGCCCGCTGCCGACACATACGCCGATACCCAAAGTCACGCCGACGCCATAGAGGGAAGAAGTAAGAAGAGAGAAGTAAGAAGTGAGAAAAAAGAAGGGCGGTCTAGAGGGAGACCTTACAGTCAGTCAGTCCTCGGCGCGGGTCGGCTCCCTTCGGGAGTGCTTACCTGGAAGAACGCCAACGCTTTGCGTGCTTCGCGAAGTACGCTTCGCGCCGCGAAGACCCAGCGCGAGCAAGGGAAACCTCCGGTCAAACATCGGCGGGGTCAGGAAACCCTCGCCGAGCAGAGAGCCACACCGACGCCGTAGGCTATGCGTAAAACCAAGTCATGCGTAAAGCATGACCCTACAATTCATCTAGAAGCGGTCAACATAACACGTGAACATTTATTATTAATTCACCTTACGCAAAACGTCCCGAAGGTTGCCGTAATTCAGGCAGGTTTGTCCCAAAACCTTCGGGACGGTGCGTAACATCAATTATTAACTGATGTTACGCAGAGGGTGCGTCGCACCTTCACGAACGGGACTAATCCAACGAATAGATTTGCCTGCCTTCGCGGATTAATCCACCCGTCTGGTGCGACGCACCCTCTGCGTAAGGTGAGTTATTAACAGGATTTGCCCGCCTGTGAACAGGCGGGCAAATTGAAAAAAGAGTCTGTATATTGATCCAGCCTGTCAAGCCGGCATTATCGAACTGTCAAGCTGGCATTATCGAACCAAACGGTGCCGGAGGGTTTGGAATATGTAAACTTCACGACCACCTTATAGTAAACCGAAGGCACGGTAAAGGTTAAGGACATGGGCTGGAATGCAAATGTGTCGGTGGGACAATTTATGGTATACGTCCCGACCAGAATGTCAGGTGTCCCTGGCCCAGCCTGAGGGTTGTTCTTGTAAACCAGAACCTGACCCATGCAGGCGCCGTTGGCCGGGATGGCGTCGCCCATGACCCAGAAGGAGAAGGTGAAGGTATCACCCGCGATTCCTTTGAGCAGGATGGTTTGGCTCAAGGATTTTGAAGCGCTGCTGCCGCCAATGCGGACGGACGCGGAACCTTCTTCGACATTGGTGGTGTCCTTTCCATCGCTGGATGAGAAGTTGAGGGCATTCCAGTATAGTGGGATGGTGCCTGAACCGACATAAGTATTGAAGCCGCCGTTGGAGAGTTGTTCTTTGAAGTACTCAAGCACCCGGTTATTAAACTGATCCGATATATAAAGGTTGCCACTCTCATCCAGCGCAACTCCAGAAGGAATAAAAAGGCTATCGGCACTGATGCCGCCGTTGTTAGCGGTTCCGGTGGTAAAACTGCCGCCCTGGCCGTAGACACGTGTGGCAGTGGTACTGCCGGCGGGATAATACAATACCCGGCTATTCACCTGATCCGCTATATACAGGCCGCCTACGCTGTCCACAACAAGGCCACAGGGTTGATTAAGGCTATCGGCGCTGATACCGCTAACAGTGTTGGTGGTAAAACTTCCGCCTTGGCCGTAGACACGTGTGGCAGTAGCACTACCTTTGGGGTAATACAACACCCGGTTGTTTCCTACATCCGCCACATACAGATTACCACTCCCATCCACCATCACTTCATCCAAAAAATTGGATAGGCTCTTGGCACTGATGCCGCCCTTGTTAGAGGTTCCAGTAGTAAAACTGCCGCCCTGGCCGAGGACACGCGTGGCAGTGGTACTGCCAGCGGGGTAATAGAGCACACGTGCATTTCCTCTATCGGCCACATACAAGTTGCCCTTCGCATCCACTGCAACTCCAGTAGGATAAGCCAGGCTGTTGGCGCTGATACCGCCTTTATTAAAGGTGTTGGTGGTAAAACTACCGCCTTGGCCGTAGACACGTGTGGCAGTGGTGCTACCGGCGGGGTAATACAATACCCGGTTGTTGTTTATATCCGCCACATACACGTTGTTGTTCGCATATACTGCAACTCCAATCGGCAGGCGAAGGCTCTTAGCGCTGATGCCACCTTTGTTTTCGGTTCCGGTAGTAAAACTGCCATTCTGCCCATAGACACGCGTGGCAGTGGTGCTGCCGGCAGGATAATAGAGTACACGGCTATTTGCCCAGTCTGTCACGTACATACCGTCGGTAACGCTGACTTTGTCTATTACTGGCATGGCGAGACTATTGGCGCTGATGCCGCCGTTATTAGGGGTGTTGGTGGTAAAACTACCAGCTTGACCATAGACCACATCAGCAGTGGTGTCCGGCAACCCCGCAGCTTGAACTGGCGTGATCCCTATGCTGCTGAAGGTGAAAGCCAGCAGGATCAAAAAGACCAGCCATGAATTAATGAATTTTCCTTTCATATCGTATTCTCCTTCTTTGATTTTTACCTGCTCTTATTTATCCAAACAAGCTGACATTATCGAACTGGAACTTTCATTGGCTTTGGAATAAGTAAACTGGACACCTCCTTTTATGATTTTTGACCCGCTTTTGTTTCATAAATAAAACCGGCATTATTGAACCGGACCGTTTCGGCAGAATTGGAATATATAAACTGAGCCCAATTTCGTAAGTTCATGGCAGTCGCAAAGCTCAATTTCATGAGATGAGTTATTTTTTTGTTTTAAGTGTGAATGAACAATGAACTCATACTATAATCCCGAAAAATGGAAATGACAAGGTCTAGTCAACAGAAAAGTCATGGTTTTCCGGCCTTGAGGCGAATGAAAAGCGAAAGATGAAAAACGTTCCCTAACATAACCAGCCCATATCTTGTCAAGGTGGGTTGGTTATCTTCGAACGCTAAGAAGTTGCAGTGCGATACGCGGTGAGAACCAGGATGATTGCTAGAAAAGAAATCAGGCGCTTCATGGAATTACTTCAAAGGTTCAATTCGATGCAGAGATTGATTCTTCGCGGCCAATTCCCACAGTTCAAGTAATTCGCTTTGGTGCTGGGATGTCCATTCAATCACCATGCCTAAAGCGCGAGGCGGCAATTCTCCCTGGATAATTGCGAGCGTTCGAATGTCTATTTGTGCCTTGAACTCTCCATACTCGGCATGGAAATGCGGCGGAAGATGATCCCCGAAAAACATTTTAATGCTGATGCCAAAGAAACGGCTGATCTCAGGCATGCGTCAATTGGCGAAGCTTTGGCAATACATCTTCGGGTTTTTTACCTGTAAGCTTTAGATAAATCGCCAGCCCGTCCATATCCACTTCATCATTCCAAATCAATTCACCACTTGCACCGATTTTAACCTTTTCAAATTGGCTATAATCGTTCCACAAGGTAAAGACGCCTTTTCCCGCAAACTCAGATAGATCAACCTCACCCTGTACGCCATCTGAAAATTTTATGTTCAGGCGATAATTCTTAAGGGGGCGGACTTCAACGGGCACAGGAATTTTTTCTTCCATAGTTTGATTCTACCACTTCGACTTTAGTGCGGTGCAGTTAACATATATCCGCCATCCACGTGGGTCGTCTGACCGATAATCATCCTGGCAGCCGGAGAACATAGGAAGGCGACCACTCCGGCCACATCTTCCGGCGAAACCAACCTGCCTGCTGGAACCTGTTCAATAAATTTCTGAAGGATGTTTTCCTTGCTTTCCAGCGCGGCGAAATGGGTCAGCGCATCGGTTTCGACCACGCCGGGGGAGACGGCATTGACAATGATGTTCTTCGGAGCCAATTCCACGCCGAGGTAACGGGTCAACGATTCAAGGGCGGCCTTGCTGGCGCCAACGACAACGTAATCGGGCAAGACGCGCGTCGAGCCTGCGCTCGATATGCTGACTATGGAACCGCCGCCACGCTTTTCCATCAGAGGCACGGCGCGCTGGGCGGCAAACAATAAGGCTCGGGCATTGATGTTCATGGTCCAATCCCAGCCGCGGGGTTTTTGTTCAAGCGCAGGACGGTTGTAGCCCGAAGCGGCATTATGGACGAAAATATCCAGCCCGCCGAATTCCCTTTCGACTTCGTCAAACAAGCGATTTAGATCATCGAGATCACCCATATCGGCCTTGATGAGCAAGGCGCGGCGACCCAGCTTTTCGATGGTACGCACAGTATCTTCAGCCGGTTCACGGTTGCGGAAAAAGTTGATAATGACGTCCGCGCCGAGTCCGGCGAAGTGCAGGGCGATGGCGCGTCCGATGCCGCGGCCGGAGCCGGTAACCAAGGCAATTTTGTTTTGAAAAGAGTTATCCATATTTATTGGGAAGGGCACAGCGGAGGTTGGAAGGATTTCGAGGTTTCACGTAATAAATCGAAATAAATATTTCCATGTTTTTTGCAAAGGGCACAGCGGAGGCTGGAGGGATTTCGAGGGTTCACGGTTTCGCTGTGCCCCTACGATTAATCGAACGATTAATCGAAATAAAGATTCAAATCCGAACAGTCAAAGCAATTACCGCAATTGGGACAAATGATCCTACAATTGCGTTCATCCATCTCAGACCCGCAGCGGTCACAAACCCATTTTTTCTTTTCGTCGCGTGGCGCACTTTTACTTTCCGTTCCGCCGCGCACCGCTGTTCCCGTTTCAGGCCTGGCTTCAGCGTCCATCATGCACTTCCTTCCAAACCACCGGCTTCAAGCCAGCCCGATCAAATTCAGAGATCCGACTTTCACCCAACCCCCTGACCACCTCAACCGAGGCAGTTAAATCATTCCGCAATCGTGCGACATCCACACCGCGACAGGTATCAGGCCATTGACGAAGCCACCTCATGCTACGCGCATAGACTTTGAGCGCACCGGCATAATTGCCGCGCGTAATGTGAAGATAGGTCACGGCAGCCTGCAAAATTCCCTGATAAAGTTCCCTGACCTTGCCTCTTTCCTCCTTCCAGGCGGTTTCCAACTCTTCATGCGCCTCGAAATATTTCCCCTGGTTGAAGAGCAGGATTCCCTGACGGGCAGAGGGGTGGAGTTTTCCATCGCAATCGGTCATATGTGCGGCAGTATAACATGGAGAGAGTGGATAAAATAGTGTTGAGAAAAAGTTATAAGGTTTGAAAGTTTGAAGGTTGGAAGGTTCGCTTTGGCAATGAGAACCGGCAGGATAAATCCCGGCCTTTCTGCGACCCTTCTGAACCTCGTGGTTCAGGCGCAGCCGATGGTGGCTTGATGCCACCTCAGCTAGTCGTGGCGCAGAAGCAGCCAACGGCGGTATAGCTTCCTGGTCGGGAGAACCCCGACCTTCGGAAGTGCTTCGCGAATGCCGCCTCGTCTAGTCAGTTCATGAAACTCGGACACCTGCACTTGCGCCAGGTGCAAGTGTGAATCCGACCCCGTGAAAAGCGGTTCGCTCAAAGAACGTAAACGATTTCCGAGAGAACGACTGAAGTCGTTACTACAAGGCGCACTCAAAAGCTATACCTAACTACCAAAGTTTGAGTACTCCCCATCGAATTCCATTTTTTGTTTTTACAGGCGCTTCTTGATATAATTTCACTTGAAATGGCAACGACACGAAGCAACGAAACATGGCTATCCGAACTGCGCTCCGCGGGAGCGGCACGCGAGGCCGCGCTGGACGATCTGCGCGCTATCATCCAGCACGGGCTTCCGTACGCACTTTCACGCTGGCTTTCGCCTGAGAATCCGTTGTTCACGCCCCTGGTGGAGGAAGTGACGCAGGAGACGCTGTTACGCGTGCTCGACCAACTCGACAGTTTCGAGGGGCGCAGTATGTTCACCACCTGGGTGCACAAGATCGCAGTGCGGATCGCACTGACGGAACTGAGGCGCAAACGCTGGCAGGATTCCTCGCTGGATGAATTAATGGACGACGAAGAATCACCGGCCCCTTCGAGCCTGGTGGCAGACCATCTTCCCAGCCCCGAGACGGCGGCAGAACGCGCCGACATGCTGGTGCGCGTGCGGCGCATCCTGGAGCAGGAATTAACGCCCAAACAACGCGAAGCCCTAACGCTGCTGGGAATTCAAGATGTGCCACTGGAGGAGGCCGCCAAACGCATGAAGACGAACCGCAACGCGCTGTATAAACTGCTGCACGATGCGCGCCTGCGGCTCAAGCGGCGGATGGCGACTGAAGGACTGACACCGCAGGAAGTGCTGGCGGCGTTCGAACAAAAGTAATGAATAACCATTTTGAGGCCAGGTCCTGACAACCGAAGTCTGGTCCCCTACGGGGATGCTACGCGAAGACTTCGGACTCCGGTCTTCGGACGTCAGACTCCGAACTTCGGACACCGGAAGTAAGATAGTGATTCACTTAAACGTCAGATGTGTTGTATGAGAAAGGGCAAGCCATGAGCGCGAGGGACTTTATCCAAAGCATCCGGGACAATTTCAAACGGAAAGAACCCTTATCCGATGAAGTTGTCGAGGGCTTTTTACGCGTCCTCGAAAAAGTCCGCACCGAGGATGTGACCTGCAAGGAAGTATTTACACAACTGGATGAGTATGTGGAAAAAGAGGTGAACGGCAAGGACGCCAGCCGGTTGATGCCCCTCCTACGCGAACACCTTGACATCTGTTCCGATTGCTGTGATGAATACAAAGCGCTTCTGAAAGTGATCGAGAAATCGGTTAAGGTCTAACAAGTCTAAAAGGTCGAACAGGTCTAAGAAGTCTGAAAAGTCGAAGAGGTCTAACAAGTCTGAAAAGTCGAAGAGGTCTAAGAAGTCTGAAAAGTCTAAGGGGTCGAACAAGTCTAAAAGGTCGAGGGTTGGAAGGTCGGGATGAGAGAAGCCAAAAGGAGATTGGTTGGGCGCAAGGCTTGCACCCCTACGTTTATTCGATTTTGGCGAGAGGGCAATTTAAAGATCGTAATGGTCCTTATGAAATATTTTTTCACCGGCGCGGACGGGGACTTTGAGCCGGTTCTCGAAAGGCGTCAAGGGACAAGACCAATTCTCGTTGTAAGCACAATAGGGATTGTAGGCCATATTGAAGTCAATCAGGAAGCGCCCGCCCGGCAATGGTTCAGGTTCAAGGTAGCGGCCAGCAGGGTAAGTTTCCTGCCCGGCCAGTGAATCAACAAAAGGCAAAAAGAATCCATTCGGTCCTTCGTAAATGGTCAATTCGGAATCCAAGCCATCCACACTAAAACGGAAGCGGCCATGCCGAAAATACACCTGGACATCGCCGGTCGAAGTCTGCATTTCGACGCGTTCCTTGTCCGGAAACTGCTCAACCTTGATCTCAAGACGCAAAGCGGGGTTTTCGGGGAAATAATTCAACCCTTTAAACTCCCTTTTCTGGTCGCGAGTCAGCGGGCTTTGATGATCGTGCCCGAAGAAATCATCCTTCTCCATGCGAAAGGCTTCCAACTGGTTCATAGCTCCTCCAATACTCAATAATGCACAGACAGCCGGAAGGAAAAATTCCTTACATGCTGCCCTTGCTATTTCGGTTATCTTATGCTATTTTTGATGCAGAAGAAGCATGGCCGCCAACCCAAAAACCGTGATGATCGTGGAAGATGAACCAGACGCCGCAGAACTTTTTGCGGAGATGATGCGCGTGAGCGGATACCGGATGCTCAAGGCATCGGCGAGCGTACCCGCCATGAGAATGATCACCCAGCTTAAACCGGATGTGATCATCCTGGATATCAGGATGCCCGATGTTTCAGGCCTCGAGATATTACACTTCATGCAGAGAGAAACGGACGTGGCAAAAATACCGGTGGTGGGTGTTTCAGCCAAAAGCATGCCATCGGACTTGCGTAACGGATTGGATGCGGGGGCTTTCATTTACCTCACCAAACCGGCCGATTACGCAGATTTGAAAAACGCGGTCGAGCGCGCTTTGAAGGAAGCATAAACCGGCATGGGTCTTCTGCGCGCATTCATCGCGGTGGAAATTCCATCCACAATTCAAGATGCAATCCATGAATCCACAGCCGGCTTGCGTAAAACGCTGGGCGAAGGATTGATCCGGTGGGTGCCGCCCCACAACGTCCATTTAACGCTGAAATTCCTGGGTGATGTCTCGCCTGCCAGCCTGGACCTGATCAAACACATGCTGAGCGCGGAAGTCACGCAACATGCATGCTTCGAAATGCGGGTGGAAGGCATCGGCACTTTTCCGAACTCACGGCGGCCGCGCGTCATCTGGGTGGGACTTCAGGCCCCGGCCGTATTAGAGTCATTCCAACGAAGCATCGATTCGGCCTCGGCGCGATTGGGCTACGCGAGCGATGGAAAAATTTTCTCGCCGCACCTGACCATTGGACGAGTAAAACAAGACCCATCCGCACTGGAAATACAACGCATCCGTGCGGCGCTGGAAGAGACAAAAATCGGCAACCTGGGAGTCGTGCACGTGGAGGCCGTTCATCTATTTAAAAGCGACTTGCAACCCAGCGGTTCGGTTTACACGAGATTATTCTCGGCACCGATCGGAAAGAATTAAGCTCTCAGCAGCAAATCATAAGAGGTGAATCCTGGACGCTCTCGAACTAGCCCACACCATCGTTAATTCGCTGGAAGAAAGAAAAGGCGAGGACATTCTATTGCTCGACATCCAAAATATTGCATCATTCACCGATTACTTTGTCCTGTGCAGCGGCACGAGTGACCGCATGCTGGATGCGCTGGCCGATGCCACACTGGAATCGGTACGCAGCTCACACCGGAAGAAGGGCAGAAAACAGGGCGAAGCGCGCGAAGGCTGGATCGTAGTGGATTACGGCGACGTGGTGGTGCATCTCTTTTCACCCGATCAGCGCGAGCACTACAACCTGGAAGAACTTTGGGAAGACGGGAAAGTATTGTTGAGAGTGCAATAGGGATAATGGTAATTGGTGAATAGTGAATGGTGGATAGGGAATAGATCATAGGTCATGGAGATAGAACACGGATGAAGGGAAATGGTAATTGGTAATTGGTAATTGGTAATTGGTAATTGGTGATTGGTGATTGGTGATTGGTAATTGGTAATTGGAATTAGGGAAGAGGAATTGGGAGCAAATGTATAGATTGGATCATGGACTTCGAGAAGGGCATAACGGGAACTTTCAAGCAGGTGGCGGGTTATTATAGCCAAGGTTATAATAGCGCATTCCAAAACATCAAAGGGAGCCTGGCATGGCAGAAGACAAAACGTTCATTCGCCCACCGATCTCGACCTTTCGGCAAATCCTGTTAAGTTTCTTCTGGTTCTCAACGAACATGATGTGGGCGGCGACGCTGCTCATCACGATGCCATACCAGGTCAAAGCCGCCGTCGGCAATTCGACCAAAGGGACCGATCTTGGAATCGTGCTGGCCATTGGGGCATTAATTTCCCTGATCGCAGCGCCGGTCTTCGGCGGACTCTCCGACCGAATAAAACTGCCGGGCGGGAGACGCAAACTATGGGTCGTGATCGGAACAGCCGGGAACGTGATCGGCCTGGTCGGGATGGCATACCTGATCCAGCCCGGTCATCCAGAATCCGTCTTTTTGTGGACGGTCACCTTTTTAGTGGTGCAACTGTTCAATAATATCGCCACCGGGCCGTATACCGCTTTGATCCCCGACCTGGTGCCGACCGAGCAACGCGGTTCAGCCTCCGGCTGGATGGGGCTGATGACCCTGCTGGGGAATTTTGCGGGGGGCGTGATGGGCTTCCTCATCGCGCCATTGGGGATTGCGAATATTTACTTCATCATGATCGGCGTACTAATCGTGGGTGCACTGGTCACCTGGTTCGGTGTCAACGAAATAGATATACCGCACGAAATCCCACCCTTCAAGCTGGGCGAATTCATGCGCGGCCTGATCGAGCCGTTCCGGTACTCGGATTTCACATGGGTTTTAATGACACGCCTGCTGGTGATGATGGGCATCTCGATCGTGCAGGAGTTCATCCAATATTACATGGGCGATGTAGTCAAGGACTTCACGCTCTTTGGGACGAAAGTTGCGGATACAGCGGAAGCGGCGGTATCCTTCTTCATCCCGGCTCTATTGATCGGGGCGGTCATAACCACACTGATCGCAGGCGTGCTTTCCGACAAATACGGACGCAAGCGAATGGTTTATTTGGCGGGCGCTTTAATGGGTATCGTATGTTTTGTTTTTCTATTCTCCCACTCGTTCACACTGGCGGTATTGATGGGGATCGTCTTCGGCCTAGGGTACGGAGCGTATACGAGCGTGGACTGGGCACTGGTCTCGGATGTCCTGCCGTCGGTTGACGATTACGCCAAAGATATGGGGATATGGCATGTGGCGGATGTGCTGCCTCAAATTGTGGCCGGATCCATTGCAGGAGTTTTACTCGACAACTTCCAACGCATCGGCGCGGCAAATAACATGCCAAACCTGGGTTATACCGTGATCTTCCTGATGGCCTTTGTGTTCTTTGTGCTGGGTACTGTTTTTGTGGCAAGGATCAAAGGCGTGCGATAAAACCCAAGGCGTTTCAGCCAAGCAAACCATCCTAAACATCGTACCCACGAGGAGAACCGCATGAACGCGAACACATCATCCACAACCCGGCCGCGCATGAGTCATTTCAAGCAGGCCATGCTCTCTCTATACTGGTTCGGCACCAACGCACACTGGGCGGCCATCCTTTTAATCACACTACCGAAGCAGGCGTTCCTGATCGGAGGCGATGCCGTCAAGGGTCAAACCCTGGGGACCGTGCTGTTGGTCGGCGCGTTCGTTTCGATGGTGGTGGCACCGTTCTTCGGGGCATTGAGCGACCGCATTACAAGCCATTGGGGACGCCGCCGTCCATGGATCGTGCTCGGCACCGTGATGAATGTGATCGGCATCCTGGGCCTGATCTATTTCCCGCGCGCGAACGATATGTCCTCGCTCCCGCTGTTCATCGTAGCGTTCATGTGGGTGGAGTTCTGGAATAATGTAGCGACTGCGCCGTTCTCGGCGCTGATCCCCGATATCGTCCCGGTTGAACAACGCGGAAGCGCATCCGGCTGGTACGGCCTGATGAGCATGCTGGGAAATTTTGTCGGCGCATTGAGCGCCCTGCTTTTCACCCACAACGGCGTCACAGACCTGACCGCCATTTATTACTTCGTTGGCGCGGCGCTGGTCTTCGGAATGCTGGGAACCGTGATCTTCATCAAGGAACCAGAGGTGGACAAAAGCAAGCTGCCACCCTTCCACTGGGGCGAATTCCTGCGGGGCATTTACACGCCGCTACTCGATCACGATTTCCGCTGGGTATTCTTAACGCGCTTCCTGATGGTGATGGGAACCTTCACCATCCAGGAGTTCATGCAATATTTCATGCAGGATGTGGTCAAGGACTTCACACTCTTTGGGGTGAAAGTCGCGGAAAACGCCGAGTCGGCGGTCTCGTTCTTCTTCCTGGGACTTTTGCTGGGAGCCATCATCAGTTCGCTGGCGGCAGGAATCTTATCCGATAGATTCGGGCGGAAGTTCATGGTTTATCTTTCCAGCGCACTGCAAGCCATCGTCCCCATTGTGCTTATTATTTTCGCTCCCTTCTATCTAGTGGTGGGACTTGGCCTGGTCTTCGGTCTCGGATACGGCGCATACCAATCCGTGGACTGGGCACTGGCAAGCGATGTGCTACCTTCGCAAGATGATTATGCAAAAGATATGGGCGTGTGGCATGTGGCCATGACGATGCCGCAGGTGATCGCGACGCCGATCGCGGGTTTCATGCTCGATAATTTCCAACGCGTGGGCGCACAGACGGGGGCGCCGCATTTAGGTTATACAGCGATCTTCCTGCTGGCAGTGGTGTATTTCATCCTGGGAACCGTGCTGGTAAGGAATATAAGGAAGGTGAGGTAGAAAGGCGCGAAAAAGAGTAACGACTGAAGCTGATACTACGTGTTAAGGGTGGATAGAATTTCAGCAATGGAGGTACTTTTGCAGACTACTGTGAAGGTGATTGTAGTTGGCGGTGTATTGATGGCTAGCGCAGGCCTTTTCTTGCCTGACAGATTAGCCATACCAGTTGTATTCTTCGTAAGTTTTTTTGCTGGAGGGGCAACTTGCGTAAGCGTGATAAAGTGGGAAAGTCGGCCATTATTGAGAGGCATACTAATGCTCATTGCCTCGCTTATACTTAGCGCCTGGGCTTCGCTTATCTTGGGCGCTGCTTGCAACGTTCTCTCAAACTCTTTTCAATGCTCAGCCGACAAACTTAGAGGTTTAATTTTCGAGAATTTCGCTGCATCCATTCTTATCTTAATTGCCATCTGGATTCAAATCATTTTTTATCGAAAGTGAATCCTGATTTGATTGAAACTGTTATAGGTATTGTCCCAAAGAAAGGAAACACAATCTTTTCAATCAAGCAAGGGTAACTCCTTAATAATGAAAAAAGCTTCGGTTTTACAACCTTCTGCGTTGTTAGAATATTTCTATAAATGGGTAATGACTGGAATAACAGTAATACTCTTGTTAGTGGTATCACAAGTTATCGCGAGGCCGCTCATCCTGAGATCATTTGTTATCGATCTTTTGGCAAGAATATGGATATGCCTTGTCTTCTGCAGAGGTTATGTAATCCTATCGAACCCAAGAAAGCATATGGCTCGGTTCTATCATAAGAAAATTGAAGATTTGGAAAATGTATCTGATCATGTAACGGGATACTTGATTGTTGTACCAATAGGATTCATGTTCGGCATTTTGGCTACAGCAGTCACGTGGTGGACGCTTCAGGTATTTATACCGATTTTGGGAAATGTAATTTTGGCCTTATCAATTTTAAATGGAGTAATCTGCTTCATGCCTATCGCTGTAAAGCCAAACAGGTTTGTATATTAAGGCTAGATAAATTCTTCGCGACCCTCACTCCCTTCGACTTTGGCGTGCTTGGTGACCCTCACCCCCACCCCCTCTCCCACAAGCGGAGAGGGGAGTCTTATGTATGACGTAGCAAGCAGGCGAACACCGCAATCAGTAGCACAATAACCACCAGATCAGAGTCAACAAAACCAATGGGTCAGCATCGGATCAACCCCGCTTAAGGTCCGCCAGGATCCAAACGGCAATTTGTAAGCCGCCTTATCACAACAATGATGAGACGTCCACTTAAACGAACATCCCGCCGAAATTTCGGCGGGATGTTTTCATTTACTTTTCAAAAATCCATTTATCCACTTCACGCTTCCAAGCCACCAGCTCATCCTTTTTGAACCATAACGCAACTTCCTTTTCCGCATTAGCGGGTTCATCGGAGGCATGTGTGAGGTTGCGTCCGACCTCGAGGGCGAAATCATGACGGAGCGTACCCGGTGCGGCTTCGGTTGGACGCGTGGCACCCATCGTCTGGCGGACCGCGGCGATGGCGTTCGGACCTTCCCAGACCATGGCCATTACCGGTGCGGAAGTGATGTAGGAGATGAGACCGTCATAAAAGGACTTGCCCTTATGAATTGCATAATGGGTCTCAGCCAGTCTTTTGCTCACGTTCATAAATTTAGCGGCGACCAATCGTAGTCCGCGGCGTTCGAGGCGGGCTATAACCTCGCCGATCAATCCGCGTTCAACTCCATCCGGTTTAACAAGCACGAGTGTTTGTTCCACAGATTTCCTCCAAAGATTATTTTTTCATATATCATTACAAGGAAAGGAAGCAGCCTCATGGATCAAAAGAGGAGATTGCTTCGGGGAAAGACGCCCCTCGCAACGACATAATAAACGGTAACTATCGCAATAATTCTTCAGCCTTGGTGTAGGCGTCCAGTGCCTCCTGCAAGCGATTGGAGCGCATGTAGGCATCACCGAGCGCCTGCCAAAGCGGGACCTCAACCGGATAACGATAAAGAGCATCGCGCAGGTCGCGAATAATCTCTTCAAGCGCTTTCCCTTTGCGAATGAGCCGGGCGTACACATCAATCGCGGCGCCGATATTGCCATGTCCCATCTCTGATTGGGCATCCTCAACCGAGGCTGCGGCCTCCGGCTTGCGAGCCGGTTTCACGGGCTGTTTTTGCACTTTGGACAAAGTACGTTTGGCGGGCAAAGGCTGCTCAATCTCAATGCTAATCTCGCGAGTTTGGGCTTTCACTGGGACGGGCGGTTCCAGGTGAACGGACGGAGCCTCAGGTAGAGTCGATCCCGCCGATTGCGGTTCTTGCGGTTCTGATTCGGCCGGATTCCATTCCTGCGGTTGAGGCGTTGCGGCGGGAGGCGGTTCCGCATCACTTGCCAGCCAGGCAGGCATTTCATCGGCGGGCGCGGCAGACGGAGCCGTTGACGATTTAGTTTCAGCCGGATGCCATTCCTCCGGTTGAGTCGCCTCGGCAACCGGCGGCGGCGTTTCCGCTTCGGCTGCCAGCCAGGCAGGCATTTCATCGGCGGGCGCGGGAGATGCAGGTGCAGGCGATTCTTCCTGATCCAAACTAGCGAGCCAAGCCGGTAAATCACCATAGGAAATGGTATCGGAACTTTCTGTTGTTGAGACCGGTTCAGCGGCTTCATTTGAAATTTGCGAATAGGCATCCTGGTCAGAAAGGCCGCTCAACCAGTCGGAGGAGGATTTTTCCTCTGCAGGAATTTCGTGCTGATCCTGCTGAGGCGCGAGTTTATCCTCTGCGCCAGATTCGAGATTTCGGAGCCAGACACCCGTCAGATCACCGGGCATAACCGGAGGCTGTTCAACGGAAGGCACAGGCGCGGCTGAGGGAGGCACGGCAATGTTCATGGCTTTATCCACCCAATCCGGCGCCACATCCGTACGGGCATTGGGATCTGTGACCAACTCTTCCGCTTTTGCGCCATGTTTGGCTGCAAGACTTTCAAGCCAAGCCATGGCATCATCCTGTTCCTGTACGCTCTTACCGAGTCCACCAAGAGGATCACGGGAGGCCGGCACAGAAGGCACTGGAGCGGCAAGAGGAGGCTGAGTTGGAGAAGGCTGAGGTACGGAGGCTGGAGACTGAGTCGGAGCAGGCTGAGATGCTGAGGCCGGGGAAGAATCAGAGGTGGAGGGCGCAGGTGTATTTATGACTGCCTGAGGTTGAGAGGTCGAAGCGGGAGGTTGACCGTGTTCCAATCTTCGCATCCAATCGGGAATATCCAGAACCGGCGCAACCGGAGCATTTGGAGGCAGCGCAGGTGAAATCTCCTCGGCCGCGGGAGCCATAGCCTTAATCCAATCAGGAAGATCGGCTTGAACCGCCGGAGCGACTCCGGATTCATCAGGGACTACGGACTGGCCTTCCTGGAACTGGCCGCTCGACTCTCCCCAACCTGCCTGGCGGAGGAAATCGGGAATTTGATCCTGATCCTGAGAAAGTGGAGATCCTTCCTGAGCCGGAGGAGGCGGGGCAGTCAGAGCGCGTTTGAGCCAATCCGGTTCCGATGAAGAAGATGAAGCAGTTGCGGAGGCCGCACCCAGTCCAATTCCCAGATCGCTTTTCCAGTCTGCACCCGTATCCGCCGCGGGAGACGCCCGGCCCTTATACTCAAGCTGTTCCAGGCTGACCGATGGATCGGGAACCTTATCAGAGTTAAAAATAGAATCCTGCGCAAACGCCGCATACGGATCAAGTTCGATCACGCGCAGGCGATATACCTGCGTCGACTCGGCGCGCTGAGTGCCGGGCAATATTTCCACCAATATACGATTAGCATCCAAACAATAGGGATAGCGCTTTAGAAGCTGAGAGCACGAATCCGTCGCCTCGGTTTTTTGCCCCATACGGAAATAGGCCCTGGCAAGGAGCATCTGCATATCCATCCGCAGAGGATCATTTGACAAAACAGCGCGGATCTCAGAAACCGCCTGGGCATACAGTTCACCCTGGATATACATATGGGCCAAGGCGCCGCGGGTTAAACGGATCTTGGGCGGCTCGACCCCATCCCGGCGGCCAAACAACCTTTGAAGTTCACCCTGGATGGCGGCGTTCGAGGGCTGAACCTCGAAGGCGCGCTCCATATGCCAGATGGCCTCGTCGAGTTTGCCCTGGTCGTCGGCAATAATGCTCAAACCGACATTGGATACGAAATCATCCGGCACACACATCAAGACACGCTGGAAAATATCCACCGCGTCGTCATAACGCTTGGCTTCGAGGAAAACCTTGCCGAGCAGGCGATAGGCTTCGATATACTTGGAGAAAGTCTGGAGAATGTGACGGCAATGCGCGATGGCTTCATCGTGCTTACCATTTTCGATCAAATTCTCGATCAAACGGTTGTAATTTCGCAGGTAAATCTTGGCCATCGTAAACTCCAGCTTAAGTATGCCCTAATCTTAAAAATTACGCAAGTCTAGAAGGGAGGGGAAAGGGGAAAAAGGGAAGAAGGGAAGGGGTGATTGGTGAATGGTAATTGGTGAAGGGGGAAGGGGGAAGGGGATTGGTAAATGGTGATTGGTGATTGGTGAATGGGAAAAGGTTCATGGTTCATGGATCATGGGTCATGGAACACGGATGGAGGAAGACACGTAAAGGTGCAAACTCGCAACCTACGCAAAACGTCCCGAAGGTTGCCGTAATTCAGGCGGGTCTTTTTCCAAAACCTTCGGGACGGTGCGTAACATCGGTCACTCATAAAAAAGCGGCAAGGGGGGCACGGTAACGTCACTGAAAAGGTGCGCGGCAAGGACACGGCCGCGGGCTTCGTCCAGTTTCACCTGATCATTGGCATGGATGGTAAAGAGCGGTTCGCCACTTTCGACCCTGTCGCCGACTTTGTGGAGAATGATAAGACCCACTGCGTGATCCACAGAATCGGACTTTTTGGCGCGGCCCGCGCCGAGACTGACCGAGGCCTCACCCACAGTACGCGCATCCACCTGGGAAAGCCAACCGCTGCGAGGGGCGGTGATCCCCTCGACATATTTGGCGGGCGGAAATTTAGAAGGATCGTCCAAATAAGTAACATCTCCACCTTGCGCCTGGACCAGCACACGGAACTTCTCGAAGGCGCTTCCATCGGAAATGGCTTTGACGGCCATGCGATGGCCTTCTTCCAGGTCTGTGGCGCGGAGGCCAATCACCAACATGTGGGCGCTGACTTGCAAACAATGCTCGCGGAAGTCGGAAGGCCCGCCACCTTTAAGCGTATCTATTGCCTCGATCACCTCGAGGGAATTGCCGACCGCATGTCCGAGCGGCTGATTCATGTCGGAAAGCAGGCAAATCGTTTTGCGCCCGGCAAGCTCGCCAATTTTAATCATCAGATCAGAGAGTTCACGCGCGGTTTCAAGGGTTTCCATGAACGCGCCGCGCCCCACTTTGACATCCAAGACGATGGCATTGGCTCCCGCGGCAATCTTTTTGCTCATGATGGAGGAGGCAATCAAGGGGATGGAAGGCACGGTACCGGTCACATCGCGCAGGGCATACAATTTACCGTCGGCAGGCGCGAGATCAAGGGATTGACCGGTGAGGACGATACCTTTTTCCTTGAGCTGCTGTTTGAACTCCTCGGTGTTCAAATTGATGCGATAGCCGGGGATGGATTCGAGCTTATCCAGGGTACCACCGCTGAAGCCCAGCCCGCGGCCGGACATTTTTCCAACCGGCAGACCGCAGGCCGCGACGACCGGCAAAACCACAAAGGTGGTCTTATCGCCGACACCGCCGGACGAATGTTTGTCCACGGCAATATCCACCACGCCGGTTAGATCGAGAATGCGGCCCGACAAGACCATGGCAAGAGTCAGGTCGGTGGTCTCCTGCGGGGTCATGCCATTCAGCAAAACAGCCATGGCCCAGGGGGAAACCTGATAATCGGGAATCTCGCCTTTGACAAAGCCCTGGACGAAAAAGTTGATCTCCTCCCGAGTTAATTCCCCGTGATCGCGTTTTTTGATGATGACGTCGGTGGCGCGCATACAGTTCTCCTTACATGATGATTGTAACGCAAAAAGGAAAAGTGCCGGGGAGTAGTGAATGGTGATTGGTGAATGGTGAATGGTGAATGGTAATTGGATCATGGATCATGGAGAATGGATGATAGATGAAGGGCAACGTTCCGAAAGGTGAGACAATGGATTTGGGTCTTGGGAAGATCAATCTTTGAGATGCTAAGGGTCGGGGGCGCAGGGCGTTGGCGGCTGAACTTCCTGGTCGGGAGAACGCCGACCTACGGAAGTGCTTCGCGAAGGCCGCCTCGGTTAGCCAAATGTGACGAGGAAATTTTAGATACGAATGTATGAACTGGATCGTCGAATTTGGAGAGGGAAAAGAAAGGTTAACTCTTTACCAGCTTCTGGACCTCTTTGGTATCCTGAACGGTCCAACCGAGGGCGGCGATTTGATCGCGGAGGCGATCCGACTCAGCCCATTGTTTGTTTGCACGCGCCTGCCGACGCAACTCAAACAATTCCAAAACTTTTTCAGAGGGTTTATTTTCTTCCGGCGGCGGAGCGTTGACCACCATATCCCACACTTCGGGACGGATACCACGTTGGATGGGATCGGGCAATTTCAAATCACCCAACTCACTTAGTGGAAATTTCGCACCTGCGGGATACATCTTCGGATCGCCACCACGGACAAGCGACACCGAACTTACGCCGTTCACTTCACAGATGCCATTTGCAAAATCAATAATGAGTCCCGTATGTTCATCAAGACCGATCGTCGTATTGTCTTCAGGCACCGCCTGGCACCATAGGTCAAAACGCTCCATACCGATAAAACAACGGCTGGTGTCGAGTTCGTCACCGCCATCGGCGTTGTTCCAGTGCGGGATGAAAGAGACCTGCATGCCATAATCTGCGAAGAGATTCAAGCCGGTCTTGGTATGAACCTCCTCGCCCACCTTATAAATTTCATACACGGGCAAAGCCCAGGCGCCGATGGAAATGGTCGCAGCAGAAGCAAAGGCCAGAGTGGCCCCAAGGCGATGACGGGCGCGGATGATCTCCCAGGCCAGGGAATCTTTCAATTGACGGGCGGCATAGGTGGGACTGCCGGGGCCCATAAAAATCAGATCGGCATATAAAAGCGGCCTGACGATCTCCGCTTCATCGGGGCTGAAGGGTGTGCCGCGTTTGCGCGCTGAAACCACATCAATGAAGGGAGTGTAGTTCGCCAGGCGGGCCTTTAGAAAGTCGGCGACACGACCCGCGACCTGATGCGAATTCAATTCAAATCCGGCGGGGGTTTCGAGAACGGCAATCCGCAAAGGCTGAGGCAGGGCGCGAGCCAGCGATTCAAATACGCGGCCGCCCGCCAACGAAGTCTCACCTGAACCGAGAAAGGCAATTTGTCCCAAAGGCATGTTTATTTGGATGAGGCGTTCAATTCATCTATTACATCGAGAAGAATCTTATTTTCAGGAATATCGGACATGGAGGCGGCGTAATGCACGTAACGGATAAAGCCACCTGCATCCAGAACACAGACGAGAGGCATGCGTCCCAATTTGAACAGGTTGACTTCCTGCCTGTACCGTTCCGCCACTTTATGACCCGGATCGGGCATGCCGATAAACGGGAGATTCTCCTTCGCCCAATATTCGCGGAACGAGGAGGTGCTGTCAGGCCCGACGGCAAGAACCTCGGCACCGCGGCTCTTGAACTCGGCATAATCCTCACGCAAGCGCGCCAACTGCGCGCGGCAATAGGGTCACAAGAAGCCACGCAGAAAGGCAAGGACCAGGGGCTGACCGCGAAAATCGGACAGGCGGACAAACTTTCCTTGTGTATCGCTGAGTTCAAACTCAGGTGCAGACGCGTCCGATTGGATCAGGTTAGTCATTTATCAACTCTTTGGCTTTGATCCAAATTTCATCGAACATTTTCACGGTCAGCTTTCCGGTCAAGGTATTTTGCTGGCTGGGATGATAGGAACAAAGCAGGTAGGAGGGATGAGAGGGAAAGGATGAAGGCTGAAGGATGAAGAAGGACGGGCGAAGGATGAAGGAGGAAGTGAAAAGACCGCGCCATGGGAAAAGGGCATGGAGCGCGGGCGGAGAAGGTTCTGATATTCGGAATCCACACCCTGCAAGCGAGAAAGGATCTTCAAGACGCGTTCGTGCGCGATGCGGCCCAAAGCAACGATCACTTTCGGTTTCAGCAATTTCATTTCGCGCTCGAGGAAAGGCTGGCAGTTATCAAGCTCCTCAGTGGTCGGCTTGTTAGAGGGAGGCGCACAGCGGCCTGAAGCGGTGATAAACATATCATGCAAAACCAAGCCGTCGTCACGAGAGGTCGAAGCGGGTTGGCTGGCAAAGCCGGCCCGGTACAAGGCGGGATAAAGAAAATTGCCGGAGCCATCGCCGGTAAACTGCCGACCCGTACGGTTCGAGCCGTGCGCGCCGGGCGCGAGTCCAACGACGAGGACGCGGGCGTTATGATCGCCGAAGCCGGGAACCGGCCTGCCCCAATACTCCCAATTCTGATACGCCTTGCGCTTCGCTTGTGCAACTTCTTCACGCCAGGCCACCAACCGGGGACATTTGCGGCAGGCGATAATTTCCCGATCAAGAGCTTTAAAATCCATAACCCCATTCTACACCACTTGAAATCCGCCAATTTTTTGATAAACTATGTCTAATTGGGTACACCAAAGGTTGTGAACGATTTCAGAGAGAACGACCGAGAGAACGACTAAAGTCGTTACTACAAGGTGGACTCAAAAGCTGTAACTGAGTTACAAGGTTTGAGTATTCCCATCCAAATAGACTTTTACCAAGCCTAGCCCTACTCTTATGCCACGCTGAGTGTCGCGATGGGTCTTGTACATGAAATAAAAGATTCTTCGCCACTCGCTTCGCTCGGAATAACAAACTAAAGGAGGCCGTATGAAACCTTTCCAAAAAAACCTAGCCCTTGCCATTGACGGCGGCGGGATCAAAGGTGTGATCGTCACCAAGGCGCTTTCAATCGTCGAGGAAAAGTTGGGCATCCGTCTGCACGAGCGGGCAGGATTGACAGCCGGTACATCGACAGGCTCGATCATCGCGGCCGGCCTAGCGGCGGGGCTGGAAGCGGAAAGGCTCAATGAACTCTATCTGGCACTCGGAGATGAAATCTTCCACACCAGCCTGCGCAGTTTGTTATGGCCGCTGTTCAACTATCGCTATCCCAACCGCCCGCTGAAGAAGGCATTGGAAAAGTATCTAGGCGATGGCATGATGGCCTCCCTTTGGAATGCAGAGCAACAACACATGGATGTGGTCATCACCACCTACGATGTGGTCGAGGCCCGTACACGCTTCATCAAGCCCTACAAAAACGATTATGCGGACTGGCCGGTGGTGAAGGCTGTGCTGGCGTCGGCGGCTGCACCCACGTATTTCCCGGCGGTCGAAGGGCAGTACATCGACGGCGGTGTTGGCGCCTATGGAAACCCGTGTTACCTGGCGGCATACGAGATCAAATTCATGTTGAAATGGAAACCGGAAGAGACCACGCTCATCAGCATCGGCACGGGACGCGACCCTAACACCCTCAAACCGGGCGACGTGAACCGTTTCCTTCCACTCCGGTACATCAATCCGATCCTGGACGCGTTCCAGGTTTCCTCGGCCGACCAGCAAGTAACCCTGGTTGAAAAACTTTTCCCAGGGCTGGATTTCCGCCGCTTCCAGGTGGACCTCAAGAGGAGCATCCAAATGGATGATCCTTCCAGCATCCCCGAACTGACCCAATACGGTGAGGAACTGGGCAAGATGATGTTGAACGACGAAACCGACCGTGCCATGGGTGTCACACCCAAGGCGATTTTCAGGGTTACAAAATCAGCATCGCGTCGCCAAACGAATAAAAGCGGTAGCCGGCGTGGAGCGCGGCCTCATAAGTCTGCAAAACCCGCTGGCGCCCGGCAAAGGCGCTGACCAGCATGATGAGCGTGGATTTGGGCAGGTGAAAGTTCGTGATCATGGCATCCACGACCTTGAATTGATAACCGGGAAGAATGTAAAGAGAAGTGGGGCCGATAAAGGCGGATACGCGAGGTTCGATATCCGATGCTCGATATGCGATATTCGAGAGTCGAGAATCGGAAGTCGGGGTTTGGGGGTTGGAAACGAGACTTGAGCCTCGATATCCATTCCAAGCCGACTCGAGCGTTCTTACGGAAGTGGTGCCTACAGCGATGACGCGGCCACCGGCCTGTTTGGTGCGATTGATGAGATCCGCAGACGTCTGATCCAACTCACACCATTCGGTGTGGATCTCATGTTCCTGCGGATCATCTTCCGTGACCGGTGCAAAGGTATCCAGCCCGACATGAAGGGTAAGGTAGGCCAGCTTAACGCCTTGACCCTGCAACTCCTCCAGCAAGCGAGGTGTGAAATGCAGACCCGCTGTCGGCGCGGCGGCGGAGCCTGGTTCACGGGCATAGACGGTTTGATAGCGTTCGGAGTCTTTGAGCGCCTGATGAATATAGGGCGGCAAGGGGACATTCCCGATCTTCGGGAACCAGGGTTCAATGGGTTCAGTAAATCGAATGAGCCGCTGTGAACCATTGAGCACTTCGATAATTTCCGCACCGGGCGCGATCCCAGAACCGGACTCGACAGCGATCTTCGTCCCGATACTCAGCCCTTTTCCGCCGACGAGGCATTGCCAGGTTAATTCGTTCCGGCGGCGAAGCAAAAGCAATTCCACGCGGCCGCCAGTCGGTTTGCGTGCAAAAATGCGGGCCGGAATGACGCGGGTCTGATTTAGAACCAGCAAGTCATTCGGATGCAGGTATTGGCCGATCTCGCGAAAGATCCTGTGTTCCAGATCGCCGGTATGGCGATGAAGCACAAGCAAACGGGAAGAATCACGCGGCTCGACAGGTGTTTGTGCGATGGAGGATTCGGGAAGGTGATAGTTGAAATCAGAGGTTTGCACAGGCAGATCTCAATGAAGAAAATCCATTGAATTATACTGGTAATGTTTGAGAATAAAGTTCTGAGGTTGGAAGGTTAGCAGGTTGGAAGGTTGGAAGGTTTGAGCACTCCCTTTGTCTGGAACTTTTCAGGCGCAAAGGGCGTCCATATCATGAACAGAAAACGTAACGAAGGCAGACAACAACTCGAGGAAAAAATGAAAACCATCATCAGCATAGTTATGATCGGCTTGGCGATTGCGGGATGCTCTCCTGTTAATAAGGAAACAACGCCCAAGGCCAGCGCATTGGTCACGCCTGCGACCACAAAAGTCCCAGCCACCGAAAATTCCGGCTCATCGTCAAAGCCTGATTTTTCCAAAACCAAAGGCCCACCTGCCATCCTGCTGGGGCCCGGCAAGGTAAACCCTCCGAGCTTCATGATACGCATACCGACACCCGCCTTGCCGGAAGGCTGGGTGGAGTTTAACAGCACAATGCTGCATATCGCCGTGAATTATCCATCAAATTGGTCAGTGAAAGAACAAGCCAATGAAGTGAGGTTCACATCGCCATCCGGCGCAGTGATTTTAATACAGGCCTACACACCAAATGGCGCAAATACAGGGAGCCAGCCATGCACAACCTTGATCACCACTTATGGGCTGACGGCCAACCTGTGCGGCGGGGAAGGGATGTACAGCGCAGAATTCAATTTACAACTGGAAGACGGCTCATCCGAGGCGCTGATGATCTCGACGACAAGCGATGACGCTTTGGAGACCTATAAAGAAATGATCGACTCGCTGCACCCGAACCCATAATCCGGAAGAAACAATCCCGGACATTGGATGTAATCCAAGTCCGGGATTGTTTTCAAGAAACGTCAACCAAGTAGGGGGCAGGAGGGATTAATGCGGCTGCACCTTGCCAGTTGATCCAGAGGCAGAATTACTCGTATTGGGAGATAACGCGTCCAGTGGAGGCAACTGAAAGTTCATTCCGAATCCACTAAGCTTATTTACCATGCTTGTGTTAGGTGAACCCAAGCCAGTGACAGCATCCCAGAAGTGGCCGGCAGCAAAGCCTGGCACAAACACAGGAGTAGCGGTAGAGTCCAACTCAGTGACCGCGTTGCTGCCAATCAGCACATCATGGAAAATCGTCAAATATGATGTGGACCGGGCCATAAGATAGAGGTCAGCATTAATGAAGCCGAGTCGGTGGCCTGCTTTCTGATCGGCAATCGCTGTGATGGCCGCCCACTGGGGAGACCCAGCGCTTGTGCCGCCAAAGAGGTACACAAATCCCTGGAAATACACTATCACACCATGGAGGACCGCCGCACTATACGAAACATCCGGTACGCCGCGTTGCGTTCCAGCCACGAGGCCGGTAATCTTCTGGAAGGCCGGTCTCTTGTAAATCACGCTGTATCCGCCACCGGAAGCAATGTTACCCGTGGGACTCACTCCCAGCTCATTCCAGCCAACTTCAAATTGATAGGTTCCGGGCAACGGATGAAAATTTCCCGGATTGCAGCCAAAAGCCTTCGTGCAGTAACCAGCCGCATGAAGCGTGGTGCCGCCGACAGCCGTGACCAAGGGATCGCTGGCGGGTGAAGAGACAGCCTGAGTCCAGGAGAGGCCATCACAAGTCATTTGAGCGGCGCCCTCATCACCTGAGGAGGCGAAGATGGTCATGCCTTGTTTAGTCGCTTTCAAATAAAGTGCATGCTCAGCCGCCATGATGAGGGGATCCACACAACTTTCGTTCTCGCCGAAGCTCTGGGACATCACACTGCCCAGATCGTTGTTGACCGCATACGTCTCGGCACTCAGAATATCCGTATCCTGATCGCTTGCCGCCAGATCCAATACAATGCGGGCACCGGGGGCCATCGCGTGCGCCCATTCGACATCCAGCGTAATTTCACCGGCCCAACTCTGCATATCCATGTTGGTGGGATCGAAGGGGGTCAAGCCATCGGGGGCAACTATCGTCAAGAAGGTTGCACTCAGCGGCAAACCATAAGCCACATCAAAGGCATCGAGATCGGCTATCAAGGTCGGGCTTTGGAAGGCGTCCACGATCACGATATTGCGGCCTGCGCCTGTGAAACCTGATTTAAGAACCGTATCCAACCCGTAGGCATGCCGCATCTGTGCCGGACTATAGCACGTCGGGATGGAATTCCATGCTTGACAATTGTAGATAGGTTGAGTGCCTCCAGAGACTTTTTGGAACGGACCCTGAAGGGGACCCTTCAGAGCAAAAGGCGCCATTTTGGCAGTCCCATTCGAAGGAAGCATGCCAGCCGCGGCCACCAGGATGGTGATCGCCAGCAAAAGAGCAAAAATCTTAGTAGATTTCATTTCATTTTCTCCTCAAGACTATGAATTAGAATTTTATATTGCGTACATCTATATGTTCCAATGGAATTTGATCGCTGAATGAACCTTACTCCACCTCCTTCTCATAGGGGGGCACACCCGCCATGTTATCACCGGGTTCAGAGGATACATTATACATTACAAAGCCCAGAGCCTTCCTGATCACCTAAGGGATGCCCATTCTGAATATGGAATTTTTGGAGTATACCTCCATACTGCAAACTTAGCAAGCCTTTAAAAACAACTTCCGTGCTTTACAACCAATCTCAGCAACTGCCACAGCGTATCGCGGTTGGATCGTTTAGTTCCAGTTGGGGCAAGCTGCATGCCGGGTCAAGCGTAAACTTTCCATAACTTCGCCGGTAACTTTGATGCCGCGTGCGTAAACCTTTTCATGCAGAAAGGCAGACACCTGCAATCCTGTTTTGGTGGTTGTTCCGCGGTTGCAAGCCAGCATAATTTCAAGCGTGCGTAATGGTTTGGCGGCCCAATTGATGCTGATCGGACCAAACAAACGATGTTCGATGGGATTCCATTTGGAAGCGCCGGTTGGATAGTGGCAGACCATCACCGTCATGCCCAGCATATCCGCCAGTTTTTCCTGAAGTTGTACTTTCCACAAACGGGAGCGATAGCCATTGCTGCCGCCGCAGTCGCAGAGTGCCAACCAACAAGGAACAGAAGCAAGAACTGAATACACGGATATTTTGGGTTCTGCGCCAGCGGCACGGAACATCAAGACGCCTGCCGGCGTCTCGACAGATCTACGCATTTCATCCAGAGCGGCGCGGCTTTTCCAAACCGTAATAATCTGCCAGAGAGTCTCATCCGCCGTGCTTTGGAGCAGAAAGGTTTGGGTGATCTGCGGTGGAAGATCTGCAAGGCCTTTGGTATACGCCGCCTGTAATGCAGGCACCTTATCCAAAGCCAAATGCGCCTCGAGAACTGTAATTACCATAAACACCCCTTATTAACTGATGTTACGTAGAGGGTGCAACGCACCTTCACGAACGGGACTAATCCAACGAGTAGATTTGCCTGCCTTCGCGGATTAATCCACCCGTCTGGTGCGACGCACTGCGTAAGGTGAGTTATTAACTATAAAAGTTTGGGCTGTCCTTCATCCACATAAGTCAAACCCAAATGCTCATACGCAGATTTGGTCGCCACGCGGCCCTGCGGCGTGCGATCTAAAAATCCCAACTGCAAGAGATACGGCTCGACCACATCCATGATGGTATCCTGCTCTTCACTAATGGAGGCGGCAATGGTATTCAGCCCGACCGGCCCGCCGCCATATTTTTCGATGATGGTCTTGAGCACGCGACGATCCACATCGTCCAACCCAAGCGGGTCCACCTGCAGAAGATCGAGCGCTTCCCTGGCGACCTCTTGTGTGACCCTCCCATCGGCACGCACCTGGGCAAAATCGCGGACGCGGCGCAAGAGGCGTAAGGCGACACGAGGGGTGCCACGAGCGCGGCGACCGATCTCCTCCACGCCACCTTTATCCACCTGAACGCCCAAAAGTCTGGAAGCGCGCGTGACCACGGCCTGCATGGCCTCCAAATCATAATAATCGAGGCGATAGACGGCGCCAAAGCGCGCCCGAAGCGGCGCAGTGACCAAAGCCAGGCGGGTAGTGGCACCGACGATGGTAAAGTGCGGCAATTTGAGACGGATCGAACGCGCCGAAGGGCCCTTGCCGATCACGATATCAAGGGCGAAATCTTCCATGGCGGGATACATTATTTCCTCCACCGCACGTCCCAAACGATGGATCTCGTCAATGAACAAGACATCCCCGGCGCGCAAATTGGTGAGGATGGCGGCCAAATCCCCGGCTCTTTCAATGGCGGGACCGGAGGTCACTTTTATATTCACACCCATTTCGTTGGCAACGACATGCGCCAGAGTGGTTTTGCCCAAACCCGGCGGGCCATAAAACAAAACATGATCCAAGGCCTCGCCGCGTCCGCGGGCGGCGGCGATGAAAATCCCAAGATTCTCCTTGACCTGATCCTGGCCGATCAACTCGGCCAACTTTTGCGGACGAAGGGCATTATCGACGCGGTCATCGGGTTTTGCTTCGGGATCCAGTTGTCGTTGATGAGTATCTGCCATGGGGCAATTATATCCTGTAAAAGGGAAGGTAATTGGTAAATGGTAATTGGTAATTGGTAATTAGGTCATGGGTCGTAGACCATGGCTCAAAGCTGCGGATGACGACACGGAGGAAGTGGTAATTGGTAAATGGTAGTTGGTTTATCGATCATAAGTAGAGATCGCCACACTGGACCCTGAAGAACACACCGAAAAACGCAGTGCAGGCAGGGCAGGCGAACACAGTGCTTCGTCGCTTCGCTCCTCGCGACGACATTCGTGAAGGGCAGGTTACATCACTTCCACGTCGTGCGGACGAGATTCTGCAAGGCCAACATCCGTGATGCGGACAAAGACAACATTCTCGTACAACTCGTCCAGCGTGTGTGCGTCCGTGTAGCTCATGCCCGATTGCAATCCACCCAGGAGTTGAGCCAACATTTCACGCGCAGAACCCCGATACGGAACGGCCGCTTCGACACCCTCGGAGACATAATCTTCAATCTCATCCTGCGTGACCTCGCCTTCGCCTTCGCGAACCTTACGCATCACATTAGCCTGGAGGGAGGCCATGCCGCGCGAGACCTTATAGCGATGACCTTTGCGCGTCATTAATAAACCAGGACTTTCATCGGTGCCGGCCAGCAGGCTGCCGATCATCACCGTGGAGGCACCCGCGGCGAGGGCCTTGACCACATCACCGGAAGTACGAATGCCACCATCGGCAATGACAGGAATATTCCGTGGACGAGCCACAGCGGCACAATTCATTACGGCGGTTAATTGCGGGACACCAGCACCCGCCACAATGCGGGTGATGCAGATAGAGCCGGGACCTACACCGACCTTCACAGCGTCCACACCCGCATCCATCAGGCGCTGTGTGCCTTCCGCGGTCGCCACATTGCCGCCGATAATTTGGGCGATAGGAAACCGTTTGCGAATGGATGTGATAATCTCCATCTCCATCTTGGAATCGCCATGGGCAATATCCACAACAATGCAATCCGCACCCGCTTCAAGCAGCCGCTCGACCCGTTTAATTTCGGTTGATTTCACACCTACGGCCGCACCCACCGCCAGCCGTCCGCGCGAATCCTTGGTGGCCCTGGGATATTCGGAAATCTTCATGATATCCTTGAGGGTGATGAGACCCTTCAGCTTTCCATTCGAATCCACCAGCGGCAGTTTCTCGATACGATGCCCATGCAAAATCTTTTCAGCCTGCTCGAGCGTAGTATCCGGCGGCGCGGCCACCACATTGCGGGTCATAATCTCCGAGAGCAACTTATGGTTATCCGCTTCAAAAAGAAGATCACGAGTCGTGATGATGCCCACCAAACAGCCACTGCCATCCAAAACCAAAATTCCGCCCGTATAGGTCTCCTCGACAATCTTCTTTACGTCACCGACGGTATGCGAAACCGTCAGTGCAATGGGGTTCTCCACAATATAGGATTCCACTTTTTTCACGTGCTCGATCTGGCGCACCTGTTCATCCACCGTCATGAAGCGATGGATAATCCCGATGCCGCCCTGACGGGCCATCGTAATGGCCATTTCGCTTTCGGTCACGGTGTCCATATTGGCTGAAACAATCGGGGCCTGCAATGCAATCCTGCGGGTCAATCTCGTCTGTGTCGAAAGCTTCCGCCGCGAAGCCACATCGGAATATTGCGGAACGAGCAAAACATCATCATAGGTAAGAGCAACATCGGGCAAAATTTTCATGGCGATCTCCTGAACCAATTCCATCACGAGTCCTGCAAAGACAATCCCAATGAACTGCGCCGATTATATGGCGCGGTTCATCATCCCGCAATGCTATAATCAAACTAATTCATCCAAATGTCTGACGACCTGCTGGCACTTTCCCCTCTCGATGGGCGTTACCGCAATGAAACGGAACCGCTGCGCGAGTACTTTTCGGAATTCGCGTATATCCGTGAACGCGTCCGGATCGAGATTACCTATTTAATTGCCCTGGTGCGCGATATTCATCTGGTGCGTGCCCTGACATCCGAGGAATTGGATATTCTGAAGGCCTTACCCGATTCGTTTTCGGCGGAGGATGCACAGCAAGTGAAAGAACTGGAGAAGGTAACGCGTCACGATGTAAAGGCCATTGAATACTTTTTACGCGCCAAACTCTCCAAGACATCTTTATCCGAACTGCTGGAAGCCATCCATTTCGGTTTGACATCCGAAGACGCAAACAATATCGCACAGGCCATCGCCCTGCGGGAGGCGCGCGAGCAGATCATTCTGCCTGCGCTCAATAAAATCCTAAATCAACTTGCCGACTTAATTCAAAAATATAAATCCGCGCCGATGCTGGCACGCACACATGGACAGCCAGCGGTACCGACCACGTTTGGAAAAGAGGCGGCCGTTTATTATGCGCGACTGAAGAAACAAGAGGCACGCATGGCGTCGCACCGGTTCGAAGCCAAGCTAAACGGTGCAGTCGGCAATTTCAACGCGGCAATGGCAGCCGCGCCGCAGGTAGATTGGATGGCATTCAGCGAAAAATTCATCCGTGACCTGGGATTAGAGCCGAATCCCGTTACGACACAAATGCTTCCATACGAGAATTGGATCGAATATTTCAATATTCTGCATTCGATCAATTCCATCCTGATCGACTTTGCGCAGGATATGTGGAGATATGCCAGCGACGACTATTTGAAATTGAAAGTGGTCGCGGCGGAGACCGGCTCCTCCACCATGCCCCAAAAAACCAACCCCATTGATTTCGAGAACGCCGAAGGGAATCTTGGAATCGCCAATGCCCTGTTCGAGCACTATGCACACAAACTCCCCATCTCGCGCCTGCAACGAGATCTGTCCGACTCGACCGTGCGGCGCACATTTGGCGTTGCCCTGGGACATTCGCTGACAGCATACGCAAGCCTGGCGAAGGCGCTGGAAAGAATCGAGGCAAACGAGGCCGTGATGAAACAGGAACTGGAAAATCATTGGGAAATCATCGCCGAAGGCGCGCAGACCATCCTGCGCGCGGCGGGCCTCAGCGACGCCTATGACCAGTTAAAATCCATCACACGCGGAAAAGAAATCACAAAAGAAACGTTCCACAATTGGGTGGACAGTTTGAGCATTGATCCCGCGGTAAAGAAAAAGCTGCGCGACCTATCGCCGCTGACTTATACCGGATTGGCGGAAGAGATCGCAGAGAAAACCTTAAACACCAAGGGCACAAACGCTTTGCGTGCTTCGCGAAGTACATGAAGGGAAAAGATCCCTGATATTAGGAGCATTACTCTTCTACCATTGGACTTTTGCAAGCGATCTAATAATGGCACACGCCATCAGAAAGAGGAACCATGCCTGTCACAGTTATTCTTGGAACGCAATGGGGCGACGAAGGAAAAGGCAAAGCCATCGACACCTTTGCCGGTGACTTCGATTACGTTGCGCGCTATAATGGCGGTAACAACGCGGGACATACGATCGTCAACGAATACGGAACGTTCAAAATCCATCTCGTCCCATCGGGAATCTTCCACCCCAAAACAAAATGTCTGATCGGCGGCGGTGTGGTGATCGACCCGGCGACGCTGATCGAAGAAATGAATTCGCTGAGGAAGGCGGGCATCCAACTGGAGAAGCGATTATTCATCTCGCCGCGTTCGCATTTCATCATGCCGTACCATAAAATCCTGGATGGACTGTATGAAGAGGCCAAAGGCGCGGGCGCGACCGGGACCACGCGGCGCGGCATCGGCCCGACGTTTGCGGATAAGATCAGTTATAACGGAATCCGCTGGTACGACTTTACAGACCCAGAAATATTCAGCGGAAAATTGCGCGTGCAATTGGAATTGAAAAACAAAATCATCGCGGCGCTGGGAGGATCAGCACTCAATTTTGAAAACGTGCGCGAGGAGTATCTTGCCTATTATTCACAAATCAAACCGTTCATCAAAGAATTATTTCCCATCGTTCAAAATGGATTGAAGGCGGGGAAGAAATTCCTGCTCGAACAAGCCATGGGTTCGATCCTCGACCCGGATTGGGGAACGTATCCATTCGTCACGGGATCCACCACACTTGCATCCGCAGCGACCGGCGGATTGGGAATCCCGCCGCGGGCGATCACGCGTATCATCGGTGTGACGAAGGCCTACACGACGCGCGTCGGCGGCGGACCAATGCCCACCGAGATCAAAGACGACGCCCACGCAGAAAAAGCCCTGAGCGAAGTCGCCGCCACGACCGGACGCATCCGCCGCGGCGGATGGTTCGATGCGGAAGTTGTGCGCTTCGCGTGCCAGATCAACGGAATTGACCGGCTGTTCCTGACCAAACTGGATATCCTGAGCGAGTTCGACAAGATCAAGATTTGCACAGGCTACGAATTCAACGGCAAGCGCGTGCATTATCACGACCTGGATTCATACCAGCTCGATAAGGTCAAACCGATCTATAAAACCGTTCAAGGCTGGGAAAAAGATATTCGCGAAATCCGCAAATACAAGGAGCTGCCCGCGCGAGCGCGGGCTTATGTCGAAACCGTCGAAAAACTGGCCGGGGTCAAAATCGGGTGGGTAGCAAACGGGCCAGAGCGTGAGGCGGTGATCAAGAAGCCATAAAAAATGAAAGCCAGGAAGACGGCAGGCTCATTTGAGTCGGCGAAACCGGTAAAACATGCTGGACGCGCAAGGCAGGCCAAAATCCCCAAATCAGCAGTGCACAGGAAATGAGGAAGAGAACAACTCCGAGGGCGATCCGCAGCCTTCGCATGGGAAGATTATAAACCTTTCGAGAAACAGCTCGTTTTCAGGGAATATCTAAATCAGAATAGATCAAATATCATTGCAAGCCTAAAAGGCGAGAAAGTACCAGAAATCTACGGGAGATTGCTTGCCGGAGGCACGCTTCGCGGTCATCAGGACACTGAAGAACGCAGTGCAGGCGAACACCTTCCTCGCAACGACATAATGATTTTTCATTTCGACTTTAGCCACTCCCCGCTTTCACTTTACCTTGGCCGCGGCGCGAAGTTTTTGGCGGGCAATGGCTGAATGGAAGATGCGGTCAAAGAAGCCGTAGTAGCCATCCTTATCATACAGGATCATATAATCAGCGGGGCCATATTCTTCGGGACGATATAGGATGCCGCAATTGGAATTGATCTCCAAAATATAAATCTCGCCCTTCCCGTTCACGCGGACATCACAACGACCGTACCCGGTGCCGCCCGAGGCGAGATACATGCGACGGCCCGCATCCTGGAGCCGGGAGGCTAGAGTTGCATCCTTGACCTGGCGGAATTCAAAGGGAACCGAATAATCCCATTTGATATCCGTATGCCAGAAATCATCGCCGGGAGGGAAGATCAATTCCGTGGGCGGATAGACAAAGGGATTGCCAAGATCGTCAGGATTATCCACAACAAAGACATTGAACTCGCGCCCAACGATAAACTCCTCGACGCGGGCGCCACCGAACAGGGAGGCCATGCGCTTGAACTGAACGTGCAATTGCTCAAGATTCTCCACACGCGACTCACGCTTCATCTCGATACTGCTGTAACTTTGCGGGTGCTTGACCATTAACGGGAAGCGCAGAGTTCCGGCCAGGTGGTCGAGGGCCGATTCATCCGTGACGTGGTAGCCGCGTGCAAAGCCGACGCCATACGATTCCGCATCAGCCTGCATTTTTTCGCGTGATTGGTCGTAGAAGCCGATATCTGAACCGGTATAAGGCATGTTCAATTCTTCCATGGCCTGGACGACATCCAAGCCGGGATAATCCTCCTCCAAGGCACCGTCACACAAATTAAAAAACACGTCGAAGCGGTTTTGATCCCGGATGGCTTTCAACTTATCGAACACGGGGCGGCTCAATGTGATCATCTCCCATTCACACGGATAGTGCACAATAAATTCTGCGGGAGTAAAGCCCCACGTCTCATCATCATAAAGAACACAGACTCGCATGGTCACCTCTTTTCATGCGCCGAACGTTATCATAAAAAGTTGATCTCCACAACCCTTGGAAGGATGAAGAAAGAACAAAGGATGATGGAAGAATTATGAAGGATGAAGGGTTATAATTATTCTTGCGAGGTGAAGTATGACCATCGCCGACATTCTCAACTCGATAAAATTCGTGGTTGACCCTGGCGGGCATCAATCTGCCGTGATGGTTGATCTCGATGTATGGGAACAGATCGTCACTTTATTGGAAGACACCGAAGACGCGGAAGAGATCAAAAAAGCGCGTGCAGTAAAAGAAGAGACTATTCCCTGGAAAAGCCAGAACTGTGTGCACGCAAAACATGTCAGCTAATTTCTTGACGAATTTTTGATTTTGTGGCGCGACCCTCAAATTACGGCTATTTTTTGCCAGTTTTTCGCAGTTCGCTCCGTTCCGAAAAAGTTTCTGA
>Ga0182027_10000964_pt1 | contig 48485 bp, 53 predicted proteins | sample 712E1DmetaG_FD_121300 | JGI IMG/M metagenome (GOLD analysis project Ga0182027, IMG submission 121300) | Permafrost microbial communities from Stordalen Mire, Sweden - 712E1D metaG (Illumina Assembly) | ecosystem: Environmental > Terrestrial > Soil > Wetlands > Permafrost | place: Sweden...
AAAGTGGATATCCTGGAAGCTAAAGGAAAGTTTTACATTCTTGAAGTTAACCGCTTTCCGGGTCTAAAAAGTTTTGAAGAAATGACAAAGTTTAATGTAGTTAAGGCCTTTTTAGGGTATTTACAAAAATAGCGATTTTAGTTATAATTAGGGAAATTAATTAATCCACGTTTGGGTTTTTTTAAAGCAATTATTTAATATCAATAAATATCTATTAATATCGCGAAGCAAATATTGTTAAAAGGATATTGTGATATTAGTAGATATTAGGATATTGCTACCCTTATCGTGCAGATGGAGAAACAATGCTTACTCCCAAAGAGAAAAACAACATCATAAAAAAGTTCCAAACCCACAAGGACGACACCGGCAGTCCCGAGGTTCAGGTTGCCATTCTGACCAAGGAAATAGAACAGGTTAGCGAGCACTTAAAAACCCACCGCAAAGACAACCATTCCCGCAGGGGACTGCTTAAAATGGTCGGCAACCGCAGAAGGCTTTTGCGCTATTTAAAGAGCGAAGACGAAAAGCGTTTTGAAAAACTCGCCGAAAAGCTGAAACTGAAAGCGACTTTACAATAATTTTTATATAGTAAAGTCGTCCCGAACGAAGTGAGGGATCCCTTAATTTATTAAAATACAAATACTATGGTAGCTAAAAGTTCAAATTTTGAAGATTTTGATAAAGAATGGATTGAGTTAGGCAAGCAAATCTGCAAGGCGGTGTATACACACCCGAACATTCTAAAAATCAGGGAATCGTTGCAAAAAAACGGGTATTTAACGCTGGAAGAAAAAAGCGAGTTCATTAATGTTTGCGATAAGCTTAAATACGAAATCATTTATGCCAAGTTCGGCGACGAGCAATCGGAAGGGTATAAAAAATTCAGCGAAAACTGGAAACAGTGGTTTCAGGAAAAAGGCGTGGGCAGCAGCCAAAACCGCGGCCAGCGCAACAGCGTGGAGCATATTTTATTCGGCAGCACCCCGGATCCGGTGCAATTTTTAACCAAATTTGAGGAAGAAGTCGTTAATAACCAAGATAATTAATCTATAACTATTAAGTTTTCGGATGGTAAATAGGTAGAGCGCGGATTTTTTAAGTCCACGTTTACATATTTGTCATCCTGAAACCAAAAGGATAATTTGAAATGGAATCTAAAAAGATCTCCTGCAAAATCGGCGAGGCCGATTTTAGTTTTGAAACCGGACGGCTAGCCGGCCAGGCCAGCGGAGCCGTTTTGGCGCGCGTGGGCGATACCGTGGTTTTGGCCACCACCGTAATGTCAGATAAAGCCCGGGAAGGGATAGATTTTTTCCCGCTGCTGCTTGATTACGAAGAGCGGCTTTACGCGGCCGGCAAAATTAAAGGCAGCCGCTGGATAAAGCGCGAGGGCCGTGCCACCGACGACGCGATTTTAAAAGGCCGGGTAATAGACCGCACGCTTCGCCCATTGTTTTTGGACGGCATGCGCAACGACGTGCAGGTTACGGCCACGGTACTTTCCATCGACGGCGAAAACGAACCGGATATGCTGGCGGTCAACGCCTGCTCCATGGCTTTGACTATTTCCAACGTGCCTTTTGGCGGACCGGTGGCCGGTTGCAGAGTGGGTAAAGTTGACGGCAAATACATTATCAACCCAACCCATCAGCAGCAAGAAACATCGGTAATGGATTTGGTAGTTTGCGGCACCGGCGAACATATTATTATGGTAGAGATGGGCGCCAAATTGGTTACGGAAGAAGAAATTGTGGAAGGAATTAAATTCGCCCAGCCATTTTTGGGGGAATTGGTTAAATGCCAAATTGAATTTGCCAAACAGGTTGGCAAGCAAAAAAGCGAACCCATTATGGTCTTGCCCAACCCGGCCGTTTTGGATAAAGTCAAGGAACTTTTGACCGAAAGTAAAATGGATGCCGCGCTTTACGTTCCGGGAAAAGAGTTGCGCGAGGAAAACATTAAAAAACTGACCGAAGAAATTGCGGCAACCGTAAAATCCGCGCTGGGAGAAATAGAAGGCGTGAGTATAGAAAAAGATTCGGCTAAAGCGGTTGATAAAGTTTTAAAAAAATACCAACAAAAGCAGATTTTGGAAAAAGAGCGCCGCGTGGACGGGCGCAAACTAAACGAAACCCGCCCCATAAGCTGCGAAGTCGCCGTTTTGCCCCGCACGCACGGCAGCGCTTTATTTAATCGCGGCGAAACGCAGGCCTTAACAACGGTTACTCTGGGCAGCAAAGGCGACGAGCAGACTTTGGACGGTATGGAAGACCCCACCGAAGGCCGCACCAAGCGCTATATCCATCACTATAATATGCCGGGCTATAGCGTGGGCGAAGTCGCGCCGCTGCGCGGCCCGGGCCGCAGGGAAATCGGCCACGGAATGCTGGCCGAGCGCGCTGTGGAAGTTGTCTTGCCGCCGCAGGAAACCTTTCCGTATACCATGAGATTAGTCAGTGAGATAATGTCGTCCAATGGCTCCACTTCCATGGCCGCCACTTGCGGCAGTACTTTGGCTTTAATGGACGCGGGCGTGCCGATTAAGGAAATTATCGGCGGTTGTGCCATGGGTTTGGTACTGGACGAACAAAATCCATCGCGCTTTAAAGTTTTAACCGACATCGCGGGCATAGAAGATTTTAACGGCCATATGGATTTTAAAGTTACGGGCTCGGAAACCGGCGTTACGGCACTGCAATTGGACATGAAGCTCAAGGGATTGTCGGCGGATATTTTGGCAAAAGCTTTAGAGCAGGCCAAGCCCGCGCGCATCCATATAATTAGCAAAATGAAAGAAGCTTTGCCGGCTCCCCGGGCGGACTTGTCGCCTTATGCCCCGCGAATTACCAGCTTTATGATTAAGCCCGAAAAGATCCGCGAAGTCATCGGTAGCGGCGGCAAAACCATTAACGAGATTATTGCCAACTGCCCGGGCGTGAAAATAGATATAGAAGACAGTGGTTTGGTTATGGTCACATCTGTTGATGCCGAAGCTTCGGCCAAAGCGGTAAAATGGATTCAGGATATTGTGCGCGAAGTTGAGGCCGGAGAAATTTTTGAAGGCAAGGTTACCCGCCTCATGGATTTTGGCGCTTTTGTGGAAGTGCTTCCCGGCAAGGAAGGCCTGGTGCACATTTCCCAGCTGGCCAATTACCGCGTTAACCGAGTGGAAGATGTCTGCAAGATCGGCGACACTATGAAAGTGCAAGTGTCGGAGATTGATGATCAAGGACGTATTAATCTGACCCACAAGCCATTTGCGGCCGCTCCCACGCCGGAGCAGCTGGCGGCAGGCGCTTCCGGAGGCGACCGCGGCTTTTCCGCCAGAGGCGGATCCGCCTCCGGCGGAGACCGTCCCCGCCGCCCGTCATACGGTCCTCGACGGGGCTCGGACTCTTCGAGCGGCCGAAGCGGAGGCAGCAGCAGGCCCCCGAGAAGGAATTATGATAGATAAAATTAATAAGCGATAAAATTTATGCAAGAACAACCACATCAAGCAAGGAGGGCTTCATCCGAACATGTCCCACCAGTTGCTAGTTCGGGGACGAGATTAAGGGGATTTCAAGGCGGGGTTGATGTACCTTATGATCAAAGGCGATGGACTGCAGAGCTAGCGGAAGATTTTGAAGGTTTGGATCCGAAAATTCAGGATAGCATAATTAAAATTATTGGTGAATTGCGTAAAATCAGTCCCGAAAGAGCGGGGGAAGCCGCTAGAAGAATAGGGAATTTTTTTCACGGTGTCCGCGATACAGGAAAAAACATTAAAGATCTCCTTGATGAAATAAGCGGTGGGTTAGAAAAAACGAAGAAACAGAGCATCCAGTAAAAATTTGTTAAAACAGCTCCAGTGGCTCCGCCAGTTGGCGAACCGGAGCTGTTTTGATATAATGGTGCTATTCGGGCGTCATCCTGAGGCCAAAGGCCGAAGGATCTCAACAAAGAGATTCTTCGCTCCGCTCAGAATGACGCCGTTATAATATGTCCTATTTTGATATCCTAAAAAAATATTCCTCTGATAACGCGCCAACAGGCAGAGGTGTCCCCTCTGGAAGAGGGGACACCTCTGCCGCCAGAACTGGCATAATTCACACAGCGCATGGCGAGGTACATACGCCGGCGTTTTTGCCTATTGGCACCAAAGGCACGGTCAAGTCGGTCACATCGGAAGAGCTCAAGTTTTGGGGAGCGGATATGATTTTGGCCAACACTTACCATTTGTGGCAGCGGCCCGGCGACGCGCTTATTTACAAAGCCGGCGGCCTGCATAAATTTATGAACTGGAAAGGGCCGATATTTACCGACAGCGGTGGATTCCAAGTTTTTAGTTTGGCAAAGATGCGCAAAGTCATGGAAGCGGGAGTATTGTTCCAGTTTGATATGGACGGCAGGCAGGAAATTTTGTCTCCGGAAAAATCCGTGCAAATCCAGGCCAATTTGGGCAGTGATATTTCTTTAATCCTTGATGATTTTCCGGGTTATCCCTTTGAGCACAAACGATCGGAAAATTCCATCGGTCAGACTAAGCGCTGGGCCGAACGCGCGCAAAAAGAGTTTTTAAATATTATGCAGCACGGCGACCCCATAAACCCCGGGCAAAAATTGTGGGGGATTGTGCAGGGCGCGAGTTTTTCGGATTTGCGCAAACAATCCGCAAACGATATGGCCAAACTTGGTTTTGAAGGTTTTGCCATCGGCGGCGTGGCCGTGGGCGAGCCGCACGAGGAAATGATGAAGGCCGTGGAAGCATCCGTGCCTTTTTTGCCGGAAACCGCTCCCAAACATTTGCTCGGCGTTGGAACTCCTTTTGACATTGTGCAGGCTGTCGCCCGCGGTTGTGATACTTTTGATTGTGTGATCCCGACAAGAGAAGCGAGGCATGGGAGACTTTATATATCCGCTCGTGTTCCATTTCCCTCTCCCTCTGGGAGAGGGATTAAGGGTGAGGGTTCACAAGTTGAAGGCTACCAAACAATCGACATCCGTCTTGAAAAACACAAAGAAGATTTTACCACAATAGACAACGCCTGCGATTGCTATTTATGCCTGAACCATACCAAATCTTATCTTCGCCATCTTTTTGCCGGCGGCGAACCTTTGGCCATCCGCCTGGCCACTATGCACAACCTGCGTTTTTATTTAAACCTGATGGCCAAAATCCGTAAAGCCATTGAGTACGATTATTTTGCGGAGATGGAAAAGAATTACAAAGATTATACTAATATGGTATAATTATAACGAATTATTAAGGCTGGTTATCCTGTAGCGTGCCCATTTATGGGCTGCTTTAATGGCCGACTTGTCGGCCGAAGCCTTGGCGAAGGCCGATGAATCGGCACACTACAAGAAAATTATATATTGAAAGGAAATAAAATAATATGTCCAGTTATCATGAAAGAGAATCTAGCGACGAATCTATTGTTGATGCTTTGGAAGAAGGTAGCAGTGTGGATAGAACAGGAGGAGATTTTGCAGTTGAGATTTTAAATAATGCTGACCCTAGGAAGGTTAAGAGAATAAAAAGATTGTTGAGCGAACCAAATGCCTTACCTCAAGAGGTCAAAACAAATTTAAGAAAAAATAGAAGGGAATAATTTAGTATGAATGATAACACTTTAATGGAAAAAATAGTATCTTTGTGCAAAAGACGCGGGTTTATTTTTCCCGGTTCGGAAATTTACGGCGGGTTTGCCAATTCTTGGGATTACGGACCGGTGGGGGTGGAGCTGAAAAATAACATTAAACAGCTTTGGTGGAAGCGCTTTGTCCAGAGCCGCCAAGACATGGTCGGCATAGACGCGGCTTTGATAATGAAGCCGGTAGTCTGGCAGGCCAGCGGGCATTTGGAAAATTTTTCCGATCCGTTGGTTGAATGCAAGCACTGCCATAATCGCTATCGTGCCGATCAATTAGATACCACGGCGCCTTGTAAGTCCTGCGGCAAAAAAGAAGGCTTTACCGAAGCCAAAATGTTTAACTTGATGTTTAAGACATTCATTGGGCCGGCGGAAGAGCAGGCAAACATAGCATATTTTCGTCCGGAAACCGCGCAGGCAATGTTTGTGGATTTTAAAAACGTTTTGGACACCAGCCGCAAAACCGTTCCGTTTGGCATTGGCCAAATCGGGAAGGCTTTTCGCAACGAAATCACGCCCGGCAATTTTATTTTCCGCACGCGCGAGTTTGAACAAATGGAAATAGAATATTTTATTCCGGTGCCAAAAAAAGATGAGGATTGGAATAAATATTTTGAAGACTGGCGCAAGCAGATGCTTTCTTGGATAACCGATGATTTAGGAATTAACATCAAAAATATCCACGAGCTGGAAGTGCCGGACAATGAACGCGCGCATTATTCTAAGCGTACGATTGATTTTGAGTATGATTTTCCTTTTGGAAAATCGGAACTTTATGGCTTGGCTTATCGCGGTGATTTTGATTTATCTAACCATCAAAAAGCATCGGGGCAATCTTTGGAATATACCGACCCGCAGACTAATGAAAAATATCTTCCTCACGTAATAGAGCCTACCTGGGGAGTGGACAGGAGCGTGCTGGCTGTATTGTGCGAATTTTACCGTGAAGAAGAAGATCGGGTAGTGCTGGCTCTGCCTCCAAAGCTCGCGCCTTATAAAGTTGCGGTGTTCCCGCTTTTAAAGAACAAGCCAGAACTGGTGGCCAGGGCCAAAGAGATTTACGATGAATTGCGGAAATCTTTCACTGTCGCGTGGGACGAAAGAGGCAACGTGGGTAAACGTTATTATTCACAAGACGAAATCGGCACACCGTTTTGTGTTACCGTGGATTTTGACAGCTTGGAAGACGGCACCGTCACTGTCCGCAACCGCGACACCAAGGAACAGCCGAGAGTTGAGATAACAGATTTAGTCAATTATTTTAAAGATAAAATACGATAATTATATGGTAGAACAAGCGAGAGAACAGGCACGGGATTTAACAAGACTTTCTCCAGATGAATTAATTGCTATCATAAACAGGCAAGAAGCTGAAAGAGAAGAAAAGGATAGGGTTATTGCCCAGTTGACTCTTAGGGTTGAGCAATTGTTGGCTGAAACAGAGACATTGAAAGAACAGCATTCAGCGGCCGATGCTTTAATTGGTTTGTTGCGACTGAAAGTTAAGAGATTGTTAGACGAAATGAGGCACGGAGACTTTGAAAGAATTAAGCTCACGCTTTTAGTTGAACAGTCGGACAAGAAAGACTGGAAAGATCAGAAATTTGATATTCTAAACCCTAATGGGTTTGCTGAAACTGTTCGCGAAGTAAGGGAATTGTTAAAAAGATCTAAAACTGATGGTTCAAAGGAGCGGAAACCGCACGGGGTTTTGATGATGATTGATATTGACTATTTCAAAAAGATCAATGACACTCATGGTCACTTGGTAGGTGACGAGGCTCTGCAAGCCTTAATAAGCAAACTCAAATTGGTTACCAGAAATTCAGATGTCCTTGGACGATTCGGTGGTGAGGAGTTTTTAGTTTTTTTCCCAGAGGCGAGTGTGGAAGACATTTATCGGAAGTTTGTTGTGGGCGAGGGTGAATCGGCTGGAATTAGAGTTAGTTTTAAACCACTAAAAGCAGAAAAATCTATAGAGTTTACAGTCAGCGGCGGTATAGTGCCAGTTATGGAGAACGATGACCTGAACAACAAAATAAGAGAAGCAGACAAAATCCTATACAAAGCTAAAGCAGCAGGGAGAAACCAAATACTGGAAGCGGCTGAAGGAAAAGTCGGTTAATAAATATAATGGAACAAAGAAGGTTAAAAAAATTACAAGTATCCTTACAGCGCCCGCTGCTGATTAAGAAAAAAGAAAACCTGTTGTATTTAACAGGTCGTTCTTTTTTAGCTGGTTATTTGCTTGTGAAGCCGGTAAAATATCCCCACCTAACCTCCCCTTATTCTAAGGGGAGGAATAAAACAGTTCCCCCTCTTAAATTAAGAGGGGGCCAGGGGGTGATATTTTTAGGTGATGGGCTTGAAAAAATGGAAGGGATACATTTTGACTTTCTCAGGAATGTCGGAATGTATCTTGGCAAGGCAAAAGTTTTGCAGATTGAGGATGAGTTTACGTTTAAGGAATATAATTATATCAGAACAAAATGTAGCGGCACGCCGCGGCGTGCCGCTACGCGGAAAAGGGTAAAAATCAAACACATAAAGAGTCACGTTGATTTTCAAAGAGAGATTAAAGACGATTTGGAAATTGCGTATATCAGGAAAAGCATGCAAATAGTGGAAAAGGTTTTTAAAATGGTACGCAAGGAAATCAAAAAACCGGGGATGACGGAAATTAGGCTGGCGGAGTTTATCCGGTCAACAGGATTAAGAATGGGCGCGCAAGACATCAGCTTTCCCCCGATTGTGGCAAGCGGGGCAAATGCCGCGGTGCCGCACCACGTCCCTTCATCAAAAAAACTTAAAGCCGGCGAATCCATTATTCTGGATTTTGGTTTTAAATACAAAAATTATTGCAGTGATTTTACCAGGACGGTTTTTTTGAAAAAAGTTCCGCCAAAATTGGAAATGATTTATAACCAAGTGGAAAAGGCGTATAATGAATCAATTGATTTTATAAACAACGGCATGCCACAGCATGCCGCTACAAAGATCATTGATTTTAAAAATGTAGAGGCACGCCGAGGCGTGCCTATAAAAGCCGTTGATGTCTACCAAAAATCCGTTTCCGTTTTAGCCGAAAAGCATTTGGATAAATATTTTATCCACTCTTTAGGCCACGGCACGGGTTTGGAAATCCACGAATTGCCCAATTTATCGCCAAAATCCAAAGACATTTTGCGAAACGGCATGGTTTTTAGCATAGAACCCGGCGTTTACATTCCAAAGCTTGGTGGTGTCCGCATAGAAGATTTGGTATACTTGAAAGAAGGTATAGTTTGTAAATTTATTAATATGCCGACTTGTTTGTTAGCAAATGTTTTTTAATTATTTAATTAATATTAAGAAAGAAAAAAAATATGAAACCTAGATCAAATCAAGCAGATCAATCTCCCGATGAGAGACAAATTCAAAGAGAACAATTAATTTTAAACTTAAATAAGATGGAGAGAGCCTTAGAAGATCCTTCTGAGAGAGACAAAACGGCGCGCGATCTTTTAGGAAGTGTAAGAACTCTTAAGAGTATTTTAGAAAATGATCGAGAAAGGTTTTTGGATCAGGTTGGGCATTTGATAGAAATTATTCGACAAAAGATGGAATCGTTGAATATAAAAATTGTTGACTGATGAAATTTAATAAAAAAATTTTATCCAACGGCCTCACCGTTGTTGAAGTTCCCTCTAGTGACGCGGAGAGCGTGGTGGTGGATTTTTTTGTAAAGACCGGCTCGCGCAGCGAAACCGCTAAAGAGTCCGGCATCTCGCATTTTTTGGAGCACTTTTTATTTAAGGGCAGTAAAAAATATCCTTCGGCCATGGCCATATCATCAGTTATTGATTCCATAGGCGGGGAAATGAACGCCAACACCGGCAAGGAACACACGCAGTTTTATATTAAAGCGGCGAGCAAGCATCTGCCGCTGATTTTTGAAGTCCTGACCGATATGGTGCAAAATCCGCTGCTTGATCCGGCTGAATTGGAAAAGGAAAAAGGCGTCATTGTGGAAGAAATAAATATGTACAAAGATATGCCCATGGCGGAAATAGAAAATGTGCTGGAACGCACTATGTGGCCCGGCCAGGCGCTGGGCCGCGACATTGCCGGCACCAAACAGACCGTGACCAAATTTAACCGCGAGATGTTTGCCAACTACATTGCGAGACATTACCAGACGGAAAATATGATAATGGGCGTCTCGGGCAAATATAATCAAGGACAATTAAATGAGCTTATCCAAAAATATTGGCGCGCTTATCCAAAAAAGCGTTTTTACGGTTGGGAAAAAGTTAAAGACAAACAAAAACAATCGCGGATAAAAATAGAGTATAAAGATACCCAGCAGGCGCATTTGGCTTTAGGTTTTAAGGGTTTTGCTTATGGCGATAGCCGTAATTCCGCGGTAACGGTTTTGGCTTCCGTGTTGGGCGGGGGAATGTCCAGCCGGCTGTTTACCGAAGTGCGGGAAAAGCGCGGCTTGGGCTATTATGTGCGCTCCAGCCCCGGAAGTTACCAGGATACCGGCAGTTTTACCGTAAGCGCGGGCGTGCAGGTTAATAAAATACAGGAGGCGATAAAAGTAATTATCGGGGAATTGTTAAAAGTTAAAAGTTATCAAGTTGAAAGCAAGGAGATGCAAAAAGCCAAAGAATACATAAAAGGTAAAAGCGTTTTGGCGTTGGAAGACAACCAGGTGCGCCTTGATTGGTTTATGGAGCGCGCCGCGTTTTATAAAAAAATTGAAACCCCGGAAGAAATTTTTAAGCGTATAGATGCGGTATCGGCGCAGGACATCGCCAAAGTCGCCAAGCAATTATTCGTCAACAAAGGAATGACGCTGGCAGTAATTGGCCCGTATAAAAGCGAAAAAAATTTCAGGGAGATTTTGGATGTCAAAAGCAAAAAATAATTTGTTGATCGGTTGCCATGTTTCTATTGCCGGGGGAGTTTTTAACGCGCCAAAAAACGCGCACGATTTAGGCTGCGAAACTTTCCAGATTTTTACCCGGCCGCCGATGGGAGGCAAAGCGCCGGAAATTGATGACTTGGCGGTTGAAAAATTTAAAACTGAAATGGAAAAACACCAGCTGGATGTTTTTGTCGTCCACTGCCCGTATTTTATTAATTTCGGATCCAAACAACCGCGCATTTATCATGGATCAATTTCGGTCGTGGGTGAGGAATTAAAGCGGGCCAATATGCTGGGCGCCAAATATGTTATGACGCATTTGGGCAGCGGTAAGGACTTAGGGCAAGCAGCCGCGGTAAAGCAAACTAAAGAAGGTTTGATAGAGATATTAAAAAAATATAAAGGCGATACGCAGTTCTTATTGGAAATCGCGGCAGGAGCGGGCGAAACACTAGGCGGCACGTTTGAACAATTAGCCGAACTAATGGAGCCGCTGGTAAATTTTAAAACTTTTGGTGGTATTTGTTTTGACACCCAACACGCTTTTGCCAGCGGGTATGATTTGCGGGATAACGCGGCCGTAGCGGAAACATTCAAAAAATTTGATAAAGTAATAGGCCTAAAATGGCTAAAAATGAGCCATATTAACGACTCCAAAATAGAGCTGGGCGGCAAAAAAGACCGCCACGAGCACATTAATGACGGTAAAATTGGGGAAAAGGGTTTTGAGGCACTTTTGGCTTATTTAAGCACCCTCTCTGTCCCGCCCTTTGATGCAAAGGGCGGGACATCTCCCCCAAAGGGGGAGAGAAATAATGTGCTTCGCGCTTTTCCCTTGATTTTAGAAACCGAGCATGATAAAGTAGAAAAGGATATTAAACTTTTAAAATCTATAAGAGACAAAATTTAATCTTAAATATATGAGAAACAACAGCTCAGAGTTTCTGGCTGCCAGTGGCGCAGCTTTTTATCCGGATTTGCCAAATCGGCCTTTTGGTCCTGAACAAACACCAGGAAAAAATATTTTGATGCCTACTTTAGAAGGCGCGACATTGTTGGCAGCGGGCAGACTTGCTCTTGAAAAATTACAACAAGGGCTAGGCCTGTCTTCCAATGGGGCAGAGAAAGGAAAATAAATGGACGATCAGGTACAAAATATTATTTACCTTATTAAGCAATCGCCTTTGGACCAGACAATTAGAGATATTTTAATTAGAGATTTGCAGAGTGAAGGGTTGACAGATTTTCTTAAAGAACAAATCAACGCATATTGTGTAGAAGGCATAAAGCAAATAGATGCCAAGATAGAAAAGGCAAAAAAAGCACTTAATAATAAGTCGCTATCAAATCCGGGGCAGTAACCTCGGATTTTTGCTTTTTTACGGAGAATTTTGTAGAATACTATTGTATTGTCATCTCGACCGATCCGCCGGTTGGCGGAGAGTGGAGAGATCTCTTATCAAATATTAAAGAGATTCTTCGGCTTCGCTCGGAATGACAGAACAAGAATATATGAAGTATCACGAACTGGACCAATCAACCAAAGTCATATTGCAGGTGGTGTTTTTGTTTTTGGCTTTGGCTTTTTTATGGCTGATCCGCGACATCATTCTGCTTTTGCTAATTTCCCTTATTTTGGCGTCGGCCATGGAGCCTTTGGTGGACGCTTTGCACCAAAAAAAGGTGCCGCGGGTTTTAAGCGTATTCGTGGTCTATATAATTTTTATCAGCGTAGCGACGTTGGTTATTTATTTGATGATTCCTCCCGTAATCCAGCAGGTGAAAATTTTACAAGCCAACCTGCCGCAATACGCCCAAGCATTGCAGTCGCAGTTCGGGGGTTTGGACGTCCAGAGCTTTTTGCAAAGCCTGGCCGCCGGCTTTAACGGAAGCAACGTGGTCAAGAGCACTTTTGGCGTATTTAACGGCGCGCTTAACGCCATTGCGGTGGTAATTATCTCGGTCTATCTGGTAGCCGAAGAAAAAGGTATGAAGACTTTTGTGTCATCGCTTTTGCCGGCCCGCCACCATGAATTTGCCTTAGGTTTAATTATCAAAATCCAAAAGAAAATGGGCGGCTGGGTTTTGGGGCAAATAATTATCAGCTTCGGCATATTTTTATTTACCTACATTGGCCTTTTGCTGCTGCATGTCCAATACGCCCTGGTTTTAGCCCTGCTTTCGGGATTGTTTGAAGTTGTGCCTTACATCGGCCCGTTTATTTCGGCTATCCCCGCCATGTTTATAGGTTTTATCCAGCATCCCAGCCTGGCCATTTGGGTTGCCGTGCTTTACTTGTTGGTGCACGAAGTGGAAGGCTACGTTTTGGTTCCCAAGATTATGGAAAAGACGACCGACACTTCGCCGCTGTTGACTTTGGTGGCCTTGATGGTAGGCTACGAGCTGGCCGGCATAATCGGCCTGGTTATTTCCATACCCATTGCCACGGCTTTGACCGTAACGGTTAAAGAACTGTGGCCGAGTGAAAAAATCCCTTAGATAGTTGTTTAAAATCCCAATAGATTGTATAATAAAAGGGCTAGAAATGGCCTTTTTATTTTATCGTAGAACCAATTCTAAAAACGATGCGGAGCTTCTCTCCTTTTGAGGAGAGATGTCGAGTGCATCCGAGACAGAGAGGTTGTTTCCATCGGGTTACTGCAACCCCTCCCCGCCTGCCTACGCCTATTGGTGAAGTTTAAATGGCTGTTGAAAATTTATACAGCTGTCAATATCCATCAGACTTTCAAAAAATAGGCATGGCGGGCAGGTCTAACCCTCCCCTCAAAAGGGGAGGGAGGCTCCGCGGAAAATGCACTAATTTAAACATTTTTATGTCAGCGCAAGAAAAATTTTATATCACCACCACCTTGCCTTACGTTAACTCCGATCCTCATTTGGGGTTTGCTTTGGAAATTGTCCAGGCCGATGTTATTGCCCGCTATCATAAGGAAATTTTAAAGCAGGACGTATTTTTTAACACCGGCACCGACGAGCACGGGCAAAAAGTTTTTAACAAAGCGGAAAAAAGCGGGAAGGAAATTCAGAGTTATGTTAACGAATACGCGGAAAAGTTCAAAAAATTAATGCCGGCTTTGGGCATAATGCCGGACATCCATTTTATCCGCACCACCGAGGCGCACCACGTTGCCGCCTGCCGCGAGTTTTGGACAAGGTGTTTTGATAAGGGCGATATTTACAAAAAAATTTATAAGGTTAAATACTGTGTGGGCTGCGAGCTGGAGAAAACCGAAAGCGATTTGGACGAAGACGGGCAATGCTTAATCCACCCGCATTTAAAAATTGAGCTGATTGACGAAGAAAATTACTTTTTTAGGTTTTCCAAATACGAAAAACCGCTTTTGGAATTTTACGAAAAAAATCCCCAATTCGTGGTGCCGGATTTCCGTTTTAACGAAATTAAGCAGTTTGTAAAATCGGGATTGCAGGATTTTTCCATTTCCCGCTTAAAATCCAAAATGCCCTGGGGCGTACCGGTGCCGGATGACGAAAATCATGTTATGTATGTCTGGTTTGACGCGCTGATAAATTATGTGTCAACTTTGGGTTGGCCGGAATCAGCCGATAAATCGGCGCACTACACGGGTAGTATGCCCATTTATGGGCTGTTTGAACAATTTTGGGGTACTTCGGATAAACCCAACGCCATTCAAATCGCGGGCAAAGACAACCTCCGCCAGCAATCCGCTATGTGGCAGGCAATGTTAATGAGCGCGGGCTTGCCCAATTCCAAGCAAATAATCATCCACGGTTTTATTAACAGCGGCGGGCAAAAAATGTCCAAGTCTTTGGGCAATGTGGCTGACCCGTACGCTATAATCGACCAGTTGAAATCCAAAGGCTTGACCAACGAACAAGCCATAGATGCCCTGCGGTATTATCTCTTGCGAGAAATTTCCACTTTTGAAGACGGCGATTACACTTGGGAAAAGTTTGTGGAAAGCTATAACGCGGGTTTGGCTAACGGCTTGGGTAATTTAACCTCTAGGATTTTAAAAATGGCCGCCTCTGCCTCCCTCCTCCCCTGGCGAGGGGAGGATGTCGCGAAGCGACAGGAGAGGTCGAACGATAGCAAATTGCTGGATGATTACGAATTGCAAAAATTTGCGGACGCCGTTTGGCAGAAAATAAAAGCCTGCGACGAATTCATCCAAAAAAATGAGCCATTTAAAGTAATAAAAACCGACAAAGAAAAAGCGGTAAAGGATATCCAGTATTTACTATCCGAGCTAAACCAAATTGCCGTTGATTTAATTCCGTTTATTCCTCAAACAAGCGAAAAAATTTTAAGAGTATTAAAAGAGCCAAGCTTGGAAAATATTCCAAGATTGTTTCCGAGGATTGAATAAACCATTTATGGCAGAAGATGAATCAAAACTTGGACAAACAGAAGGGCTAAGGGTTCCCGATATTAAGCCGAATTTTAAAACTGCCCGCGCCAGGCTGGCTTCCTTAGGACTATCTTTGGAAGACTTGTTTAGGTATGGGTTGATATTAGACGTAGGGGCAAAAGATTGTGAAATAGCAAAAGCAGTTAAAGCAAAAGGGTACGATTCTGTTATTTCAGTTGACAGGGCTTTTTCAGAAGAAATTATGGCGTCAGGGATGAGGGTTTTAAAAGAAGACGCGAGAAGCTTAAGCTTGGAAAACAATAAAGCTGATTTAATTTTAGTCCGTTCAAGTGCTTATTATTATACTGAGACTGAGGAAGAGACTTTCGCTCTTTTAAGCGAATTAAATAGAGTATTAAGAGAAGGCGGAGAACAAAGGATCCATCCGGCAAGGTTTGGCCATATTATTAGAGCTTTGTTAACAGAGCGACCGGATTTTTTTAATGCTAAAGCTAAAGCCTCGGAAAGGAGAAGCAGTACGGAGTTGGCTGTGATCCAATCTTGTGATGCCATTGCCAATGTTAGAACCGCAGAGTTTTTAGAAAGACATAGTATTTTTGCAAAAAGACGCGAAGGTTTGGAACCGAACGCTCAGCAGAATTTTAGAGAATATTTATCTATACCGAAATTTCATGCTCGTTGACACCCACGCTCATGTAAACTTTCAAGCTTTTAAGGACGATGCCAAGGAAACTTTGCAGCGGGCGCTTGATAATGACATTTGGGTAATTAACGTCGGGTCGCAAATAGATACATCGCGCCAGGCCGTGGAGCTTGCTAACCAGTTTGAATCGGGCGTATATGCAGTGGTGGGGCTTCATCCCGAGCATACGCATTCGCAATATGTGGACGAGGAAGAAACGCATTTTTTAACGCGCGAAGAAAATTTTGATTACGAAGCCTACAAAAAGCTGGCGCAAAATCCTAAAGTTGTGGGTATAGGGGAGTGCGGGTTGGATTATTACCGTTTACCTGAAGGGATTGATCCGCAAATTATCAAGCAAAAGCAAAAAGACGCTTTTAGGTTGCAGGTAAAACTGGCAAAAGAGTTAAATAAAGTTTTGGTTATCCACAGCCGTCCCGCTAAAGGTGATGAATCGCTTTACGATGATTTGCTGGAAATACTTGATAAGGAATCCAACCTCTCCCCGGCCCTCCCCTCAGGAGGGGAGGGAGTATCTGCGGAGCCTTCTCCCCTTATGAGGGGAGATGCCCGAAGGGCAGAGAGGTTGCGTTTTGAAGTCCATAGTTTTACCGGCAGCCCAGAATATCTACAGAAATTTTTGGATAGGGGCGCGTATGTAAGTTTTAACGGGATTATAACTTTTGACAAAACCGGCAATATGGAAGAGTTGGTAAAACTGGCGCCGCTTGATAGAATAATATTGGAAACCGATTGCCCGTATCTTGCTCCCGTGCCAAACCGCGGGAAAAGAAATGAACCATCGTTTGTTAAATTTGTGGCAGAGAAAGTCGCGCAGATAAAAGATCTGTCTGTCGGGGAAACAGAGGAGGCGACAGTTGATAACGCAAAAAAAATATTTAATATTTAATTATGGGCACAGAACTTGGACCGCAAGCTGAATTAGCTCAGGACTTTAGCGCTACCGCTCAAGAAATTTCAACATTATATCCTAATCCCCCCATGGAGTTTTTATTTAGCGGTAATGCCGGTACCATACATGATTTTAGGTCTTCGGAACAAAGAAAAAAAATCGGTGTACCGACAAATTGCGGGGTTGTTGCCAACAAAAACCAAGAAATTATGACAACTAATGTTGTGGGTTGCGCGGCTTTGTACTTGAAGGGTACCAACAGTAACATTTTTGTTCATTTGACCCCAAATAGTGAAAAGGGTTTGGGTTATAGATACTGGAGGGAAAAGAACAGAGATGAACTTGCCCAAGCTAGCGCCGACAAGGTTATGGCTTCCGTGCCGGAAGAGGAAGACAAAAGCAGTATACAGGGAATTATAGTAATTAATGTTGGTTCAGAAACAGGGGGCGATTATGATTACAGAAAAATTCGAGCTGATGCTGACAGATACGCCCGTTTATTAGAAGAGGCTGGAATTGCTAATGTCAAAGTTGTAGAAGTCCCGCTAGCCTCTACCAGTGTTTATGCTACACCAGAAAAGCCCGGGAAGCTTTTTGTTTGTGGCGCGGATACGGAAATTGAACCCGATGGCAGACTACATAGCAAAAAAATCGCGAAGGGTTTTTGGGTAGATATTGACCCTGATCAAAATGTAGAATATGTAAAACATGGTATTATTGAAAAAGCAGCTTAATTATGAATAAGTATAACCATAAGAAAATAGAAGCCAAATGGCAAAAGATTTGGCAGCAAAAGAAAATTTTTCAGGCCAAGGATTTTTCCAAAAAGCCTAAGAAGTACATCTTAGTTGAATTTCCTTATCCGAGCGGCGCGGGGCTGCATATGGGGCATTTGAGGCCTTATGTGGCGGCCGATGTTTATGCCAGATTTAGCAGAATGAAAGGCCACGAGGCTCTGTTTCCCATTGGCTGGGACGCTTTTGGACTGCCTGCGGAAAATTACGCCATAAAAATGGGCGTGCATCCTTCCATAACCACGGCTCAAAACGTCAAAAACGCCAAAAAGCAAATGCAGTCCTGGGGTTTGAGTTTTGACTGGTCGCGGGAAATCAACACCACAGACCCGAATTACTACAAATGGACACAGCGGCTGTTTTTGCAGTTTTTTAAAAAAGGTTTGGCTTACGAAGCTACTGGTCTGATTAACTGGTGTCCCAAAGACAAAACCGGCCTTGCCAACGAGGAAGTTATAGACGGCAAGTGCGAGCGCTGCGGCACGACCGTGGAAAAAAAAGAACTGCGCCAGTGGTATTTAAAAATTACCGCTTACGCGGAAAAATTATTGGAAGGCCTAAAGCACCTGCCCGACTGGCCCGAGGCAGTTAAACTCCAGCAGGAAAATTGGATTGGGAAATCGGAAGGGCTCGAGGAATATTGGCAAGTGGACGGAATGGATATCAAGCTGGCGACATTCACAACATGGCCACACACTACCTGGGGCGCAACTTTTATGGTTATCGCGCCGGAGCACCCTGTAGTGGAAAAACTGGTAAAAGGAACTAAGTACGAAAAGGGCGCAAAAGAATTCGCGGAAAAGTGCGCCCAGGAAAAAATCAAAGACCCTCTGAATATTGAAAAAAAGAAAGATGGTTATTTTTTGGGCCGCTATGTTATAAATCATCTCACCGGCTGGAAAATGCCGCTTTACATTGCCAATTTTGCCATTATGGATTACGGCACCGGCATAGTGAAATGCACGCCGACCCATGACCAGCGTGATTTTGAATTTGCCAAGAAATATAATTTGGATTTCAAGTTGGTAATCCAACCCAAAGATAAAGACATCAAAGTGGAAGAAATGAAAGAAGCTTATACCGGTGAAGGAGTTATGGTTAATTCCGGAAAATTTACGGGAATGGACACTGCGGAAGCGCGAAAGGCGATTGCCGATTTTACGGTGGCCAAAGGCGAAGGCAAATACGTAACCAACTACAAATTACGCGATTGGGTATTTTCCCGCCAGCGCTATTGGGGCGAGCCGATTCCATTAATCCATTGCGATAATTGCGCGAGTTCACAGGGACAAAAGAAAAAGTTTGTAATTTTGCACGGCTGGCAGGAAACCCCAAACGCCCGATTTTATCCTTGGCTGAAATCGGAGCTGACAAAAGCCGGGGCGCAAGCAGACATTCCTGCGTTGCCGAATTCAGCAAATCCTACAGAAACTGAACAAGTGAATTTTGTTTTAAAAAATTGTAAATTTGACGAAAATACGGTCATAGTTAGCCATAGTTTGGGAACTGCGGTCGCCCTGAAGGTATTAGAAAAGCTGCCGGTAAAAATCGCGGGGCTTATTACGGTGGGCGGTTTCACAAAACCCCATTTTAAAGACCATCCTAGGCCGTTTGAAAAGAATTTTAGCTGGGAGTTTGATTTTGCCAACGTTAAAAGAAATGCCGGTGAGGTGAAGGTGCTCCAAGATCCTAACGACGATGCCGTTACAGATAAGCAAGCCCAAGAATTGGCAAAAGCTTTAGGTGTGCCCGTGATTACAAGGGCCGGGAGGCTCGCTCATTTCAGGGCTGAACAGGAACCTGAAGTTTTGGATTTATGCTTGAATTATTTGAATAAAGATCAAAAAGCAAATTCGGGGTGGATTCCCGTGCCCGATAAAGATTTGCCGGTAAAGTTGCCGCCTGTAAAAAAGTATGAGCCTACCGGTACCGGGGAGTCGCCGCTCGCGGCTGTCAGTAAATGGGTTAATGTAAAATGTCCGGTTTGCAAATCTCCGGCCAAAAGGGAAACCAATACTATGCCGCAGTGGGCGGGCTCAAGTTGGTATTGGCTTAGATACACCGACCCCAAAGACAAGAAATCTTTTGCCGATTTAGAAAAGCAAAAATATTGGACGCCAGTGGACGTATATTTTGGCGGCATGGAACATACTACTTTGCATTTGCTTTATTCCCGTTTTTGGAATTTGTTTTTGTTTGACCAAGGTTTGGTAACATCGCGCGAGCCATACGTTTTGCGCAAGCCCCACGGTATTATTTTGGCTGCCGACGGGGAAAAAATGTCCAAGAGCCGCGGCAATGTGGTTAATCCGCAGGACATTGTGGCCTCACACGGAGCCGATACCCTGCGTATGTTTGAATTGTTTTTGGGCCCGCACGAAGACACCATTGCCTGGAACGGCGATAGCGTGGTCGGGGTGAAGAGGTTTTTGGATAGGGTTTGGAACTGGGTTATAGAGACAACCTCTCCCCGTCCCTCCCCTCATGAGGGGAGGGTGCCGAAGGCGGGAGGGGTTGGTGTTGATCGCGCGCTCCATAAACTCATCAAAAAAATCACCGAAGACATTGAAAATTTCCATTTTAACACCGCCATTTCGGCGTTTATGGAATTCCATAATGAGGTTAAGGACGAGCCGGTGTCCGCGGAATTCATCAAAACATTTTTAAAATTGCTCTACCCGTTCGCGCCGCACATAGCGGAAGAGCTAAATCAGCTTGTTGATAAAACGCACACCTACGCGAAACGTCAACAATCTCTCCAACAGGAAAGCTGGCCGATTTTTGATCCGGCAAAGATAGTAGATGCGACGGTGGAGATTGTCGTGCAAATTAACGGTAAGGTTAAGGGTAAGGTTACTGTCCCAACCGGCAGCGATGAAAATACCGTAAAAGAGCTTGGCACGAATTTGACGGCCGTTAAAATCCTGCTAAATGGCCAGACCATCAAGCGCACAATCTTTGTGCCGGGCAGGCTGATAAATTTTGTTATTTAAAACCGCTGATCAGTCGCTGATTACTACGCTGAAAGGTCGCTGATCAGCGTTAAATCCGCGTACCCATCAGCGATAATTCAGCGGACCATGGTCATTCTTAGGTACAAAAAAAAATACCACAAACAAATTATTGCCTTGGCCGTCAAGGCGTTAAAAAAAGGCAAAGCTGTAGCTTATCCAACGGACACTTGCTACGGTTTGGCCGTGGATGCGGGCAATGTTATGGCCATAAAAAAACTCTACCAGATTAAGGGCAGGGATTTTAACAAACCGGTTCATGTTGTGTTGCCGTCTTTGGCTTACGCAAAAAGAATCGCGTGTTGGAATAACGCGGCGGGAAGACTGGCAAAAAAGTTTTGGCCGGGAGCCTTAACTATCGTATTGCCTGTAGAGGCACGCCGCGGCGTGCCTCTACACAGGTTAACCTCAAATACAGGTTCGCTTGGACTTCGTATCCCCAAAAATAAAATCGCGCAAGATTTAGCAAAGAACCTTGGCCGTCCGATTACGGCAACCAGCGCCAATGTGTCGGGGCAGGCCGATTGTTATTCGGCTGATGAAATTATTGGGCAGTTTAGAAAGCAAAAATACAAACCCGATATTATCATCAATGCCGGCAAACTGCCCAAACGCAAGCCTTCCACCTTAGTCCGTATTTTTGACGATGTGGTAAAAATATTGCGCCAAGGCCCGATCAGCGAAAAACAAATAAAATCTCTACTAAATACTAAAGAATACGAAAAATACTAAATACTAAACTTGAATTCCATTTCGTATTTCGTATATTTAGTTCCCTTTAGTATTTAGTAGAAGCGAAGCAAAATGTCTAACTTACTAAATTTCCATCTTCCACACTACTTTTCCAAAGACGTGCGCAAGGAAATGGGGGAGCTTTACGCTTCTTCGGCCATTTCCAATTTCGCGCTGGCCGTAATTACCCTGTTTGAGCCGATTTTTTTGTATTCCGTTCTGCATTTAAAAATTCCCGTCATTTTGCTGTTTATGGCGCTGGTTTATTTTGTCTATATTTTCTTGATTCCTCTTGGCGGCAAATTCGCCAGCGTTTACGGCTACCGCCACTCCATAGTTTTAAGCGTGCCGTTCCAGATTTTTTACTGGCTGGCGCTTTTGGCCAGCGTCGGGCATCCAATGGCCGTATTTTTAGCCGCGCCGGTTTTGGCCGTACAAAAATCTTTTTATTGGCCGGGTTTCCATTCGGTCATGGCTTATTACGGGCAAACCGAACAGGTGGGGCGGGAATTCGGCATGGTCTACGCCATAGAAAATATTTCGCAAATCGGCGGACCCGTCTTGGGCGGGATTTTGGCCCAATACTTTGGAATGCCCGCGGCATTTTTGGTGGCCGCGCTTATTTATTGCGCCAGTATAGTTCCGCTGCTTCTTGCGGCGGAAATTTTTACGCCAAGGGCATACTCGTTTAAGCAGACTTGGGAATTATATAAAACTTTTCCCAAAAAATTTGTAGGTTATTTGGGCTTTGGCGATGAACTTTTAGTGCTCACTGTCTGGCCGATATTCATCTATATCATCGCAACCGATTATAAAGACACGGGATTGCTCACGGCCGGAGCCGCCTTAATTGCCACTATTGCGGCTTTGTTTTTGGGTGAGATCACAGACAGCTACACCAAGCGGATTTTGGTAAAAATCGGCGCGTTTTTCGGCTCAATAATTTGGGTCGGGCGGTATTTTTGCACCAACTTTGTCACAACCTTTACCGCGGACACGCTTTCACGTACCAGCCGCGAAACCATGTTTATTCCGCTGTCCACTTTAACGTATCTCCGAGCCGAAGCCACACACGTGGTGCCGTATGCCGTATTTTTCGAACAGTCCCTGGCCATAGGTAAGCTTAGTGCCTGCCTGCTTGGCGCCCTGCTTTTTAGCCTCACCGGTAGTTTTATGGTATTATTCATAGTAGCAGGAGCATATAGCTTGCTTTATATGTATATCTAATGTTGATGTTCCTGGGTTTTATAATTTTGTGCTTGGTGTTTGTTTCCATTCTTGCTTATTTTTTGTTTGTACTTGACGGTTTTTTGGGGGGGTTAGATTTTACAAGCAACAGGTTGACCGTGGAGAAAGTGATGGATATCATAAAACGGCGGCATTTGGAGAACGGCAATTTTTACGATTTAGGAAGCGCCAGGGGTGCGTTTGCCGCCAAAATAGCAAAAGGGCTTCCTGGATTTAGGGTTTACGGGATTGATGACAGCCGACTTCGGATTTTTTGTTCAAAAGCCAGGTCAATATTTTTACACAACCTGAAGTTTATAAAACAAGATATTTTTACCGCTAATATTTCGGACGCCGATGTTGTCTATTTATATCTACCCCAGAAATTAATGCCCGCTTTGCAAGTTAAGCTCCAAAAAGAATTAAAACGCGGCAGTTTGGTCATTAGTACTTCTGTAAGTTTCCCTTCATGGCAGCCCACCGAGGTTTATGATTTGAACCAAAAAGGATTAATAGTGCCAAAGCTTTTTGTTTATCAAAAAGTTTAATTTAAAATTTTATGCAAAAGACAAAATTTCAAATTAAATATCAAAGCTTAAATTGGTAAGTTGTAGCATGCCCGTTTATAGGCAGTTCTTTCCGGCGTCATTCTGAGGAGTGCCGCCCGCCTTGACTCGACTGTCAAGTCGAGGCAGGCCGACGAAGAATCTCATTATCGTTTGTTGATTGAGATCCTTCACTCTCAGTGCTATTGCGGGTTCAGGATGACGCCACTTGTGAGTACGCCATAATTTATTAATTCCTAAAATCATGAACTATCCAAACATCCAAGCAGAAGATTTGGCAGTTTACGAAATTATTAAACGCGAAGAACAGCGACAAAAAGAGGGGATAGAACTTATCGCCTCCGAAAATTATGTTTCCAAGGCCGTACTGGAAGCCATGGGCTCGGTTTTAACCAACAAATATTCCGAAGGCTATCCGGGCAAACGATATTACGGCGGCAATGAGATTATTGACCAGGCCGAAGGCCTGGCAATAGAGCGTGCCAAACAGCTGTTTGACGCCGAGCATGTGAACGTCCAGCCGCTTTCCGGGTCGCCGGCAAACTTGGCGGTATATATGGCTTTGCTGGATCCCGGCGACAAGGTTTTGGGATTTTCTTTGGACCAGGGCGGGCATTTGTCGCACGGGCATCCGTTAAATTTTTCCGGCAAGCTTTACACAATAGTCCCTTATTTTGCCAAAAAGGGGACGGAAATTATAGACATGGACGAAGTGGAAGAAATCGCCTTAAGGGAAAAGCCTAAAATGGTTCTGGCCGGCTTTTCCGCTTACAGCCGGAATTTGGATTGGAAAAGGTTTAGGGAAATTTCCGACAAAGTCGGCGCGTTTTTGTTTGCCGATATTGCGCACATAGCCGGTTTAATTGCGGGGAAGCAATTGGAAAACCCGGTGCCGATTTGCGACGTGGTTTCCACCACCACCCATAAAACATTGCGCGGTCCCAGAGGAGCCATGATTATGTGCAAAGAAAAATTTGCTTCCGCCATAGACAAAGCCGTTTTTCCGGGCGTGCAGGGCGGCCCGCACGACCATATAAACGCGGCCAAAGCCATTGCTTACGGCGAAGCGTTAAAGCCGGAGTTTAAGGAATACTCCAAACAGATTATAAAAAATGCGCAAGCATTATCATCCGCCCTCCAAAGCCGGGGATACCGGATTGTCTCCGGCGGAACCGACAATCATTTAATGCTGGTAGATTTATTCGGCAGTAAACAGATTACCGGCAAGGAAGCCGAAAAAGTTTTGGAGCATGTGGGTATCTCCATAAATAAAAATATGATTCCGTTTGATCCGCGCAAGCCTATGGATCCTTCCGGAATACGCTTAGGCACTCCGGCATTGACCACGCGCGGGGCTAAAGAAAAGGATATGGAAACTGTTGCCGGGCTTTTGGATTCCGCTTTGATGAACCGCACGGACGAAAACAAGCTTACCGATATCAAGCGGCAAGTCAAGGAATTTTCGTTAAAGTTCCCGGTTCCGGGGATTGATTAGCTTATTATCGTTATAATGGATTCGGAATTTTATCTTAAACAACAAAAGTTGCTGGCCACCAATAAATGGTACCGCTGGTTTTGGGAATTTTGGGCCAACCAATCCATTTTGTTGTACGGTTTGGCGGCTATTTTTATTATCGCGCAAAACCAGGGATGGAAGGTGGTAATTTTGGCCGTTTGTTCGGGCCTGTTTGCCAGGTATGTAGTTTGCGAAATAGTCCACCCTTTTTTTAAAAAACAGCATCCTTATCAGAGGCTAAAATTTCAGCCGCCGACTTTTTGGTTATTTTCCCGGACTGATGCGAGGCCGGATTCTTTTCCGTCAGAACACTCAGTTACCACAGTCGCCATTAGCGCAGTAATTTTTTTATGTTTCCCGTCTTGGGGGTGGCCGGCTTTGTTGTTGCCGGCGGTAATTGCAGTTGCCAGGGTTATTGTTGGTTTCCATGAAATTTCCGATGTAGTTTTTGGTTATTTTTTGGGCTTGGTATCAGGGTATTTTGTTTATTTGTTATTGTTTTCCAGGCTCTTTACCCCTTAGGGGAATTTTGTTAGAATGAGTAAGAATTTGATATGGCCGAGTGGTGGAATGGCAGACACACACGCCTCAAGAGCGTGCGCTTAACGGCATGAGGGTTCGACTCCCTCCTCGGCCACCACGGGTCAATAACCCTTCGCTCCATTCATTTTTGGCTAAAGCCAAAAATTCATTTCGCTCCGGGTATTGCCCCTTTCCCCAAATTTTTCTTTGTTATCCGTATAAAAAAATTTGGGGGCCCCAATTTTACCTGCTTTCATAAATAAAATTATGGACGATATAACTCAACAACCCAACATCACAATCCAATCTTTAGACTCTTTAGGCGTGCCGCAAATCGGCACGGCGGCAGCTACTCACGAGCCTTCTTTGCCTACGCCGTCTTTGCAAGACGTTCCTCCGACGCCGCCTTTCGCGGATCCGGAAAGAATTTCCTACGCCGACGCCAAAATCCAGGAAATTGAAGTGGCTAAAATTTCCCCCAACCCTTTCCAGCCGAGAAAAGTTTTTGAACCTGCCGCTTTAAGGGAGTTGGCCGATTCCATAAAAGAACACGGCGTAATCCAGCCTTTGGTGGTTACCCAAACGCCGGTCGGTTACGAGCTGGTGGTGGGAGAGCGGCGTTTCCGCGCGTCACAGCTGGCGGGTTTGGAAAAAGTGCCGGCCATTATAAAAGAAGCGATGGTGGACCAGGCCAAGCTGGAAATGGCTTTGATAGAAAATATCCAGCGCCAAGAATTAAATCCCATAGAAGAAGCGCAGGCCTACGAGCGGTTAATGAAGACGTTTAATTTGACGCAGGACCAGGTGGCAAAAAAAGTCGGCAAGAGCAGGCCGGCCGTGGCCAACACCGTCAGGCTGTTGAATTTGCCGGCGGAAATCCAGCGCGCGGTTATAGAAGGCAAGCTTATGGAAGGCCACGCCAGAGCTTTGCTCGGCCTGAACGATCCGGAGAAAATGCTGCTGATGTATAAAGTGGTAATTGACCAGAACTTAAACGTGCGGCAGGTGGAAAGCAAAGTCCGCGAGCTTACGGCCAAGCGCCAAATGGATTCCGCCGCGCCCGATCCCAAACTTTTGGCTATGGAAAGCCAGTTGCGCGGCAAGCTGGGCACGCAGGTCAAAATCTCGCGCCAGGGGCAGGGCGGCAAAATTACCATTGAATTTTTCAGCGATGAAGAGCTAAACGAGATTATCCACAAAATGGCTAAAGAGAATGCGGGAGAAGATTATCTTACTGTGTAATAAAATCCGGGCGTTCCTGCAATTTCCCTCCCCTTGCCTGCCCGCCGACTTGTCCGACGTAGCCTTGGCGAAGTCGGAAGCTTTAGCGAAGGAGGGATGGGGAGGGTAAGGGAGGGGTGATATAACTTGTGGAAAAACCCCGTTTGACAAAAAATAATTTTATAACTATACTGCAGTTACTTAAATTATTTTGTTTATGAAAAGCTTTCACCAAAATTGGATTGTCTCCGTCCCGACCCTTTCTAAGGTCGTCCTTTTTGTAGCGCGCGGGGCAGTAAGGTGAAAGTGTAAAAAGTTTTAACTCACCAAACCTGTCCCGCAAAAGGGCAGGTTTTTTGTAAGGTTGCTTTAGCAACCTTACACCCTCCGAAGTCCGCCAAGGGCGGACGAAGGAGGGTAAAGATAGTCCTTTGATAAACCACACTGTTTGTAAGATTCAGCCTAAAAATTTTGGGTTTAGCCTTACAAACAGTGAAAACTGTTTGAACAGTTTGGGCGGTGCCTACCGGTTTATTGATGATTGAAGCTCTAACCTGTACAGGAAGAGCCAAAAGCATCAACCCGCCCAAAATTTTCTGGGTGGATCGTAGCTGCTATAGCAGTTGTTAGGGTCCTGCACTCTAACGAGACTTTTGTCTTCTGTCTCTGTCCACCCTTTAGGATTCGGTCTGGTGTCATCCAGGCCGATAACCGTTGTCCGTGTTCGGGATGACGGGTTTGGGGAGACCTCTTGTTTGGTGCATCGCTTGAGAGACTCTCTATTCACAGTCGCGCCGCCCATCATAATTATCTGGGCGGCAATTGTAGGAGGATATACCACGATGCAGCAGTTGCAAGTTGTATCACCAACTGGGCCCGCGCCTGTAGTGGCGCCCGACGGGGCGTCGCTGGAGGCTCATCCGGGCTTACCCTTTCGTCGCGCGGTTAGCGGGGAGAGGCACGAGCAGGCGCTGAGCAGGTTTCGCTCTCGGCGCCCACTCTCAACCGACAGGCTCGGCATGGGCGCTTGTGAGACCCATGATCTCCACCGGAGCCTCGCGACGGGAAGTCAAGTGGGGGTGCATTCCTAGCGGAATCTGCAGACGCTAGGAACTTAGGTCAGAAGGGGATTAATGCTTCGACACTTAAAGACACTGACACCTCGGTGTAGTGTCGTGCCATAGCGCACAACCAACAGTCGAGCGGCGGTTCCCTTCTGGCCGCCTTTTTTTATTCAAGATTTTTTGCTACAATAATTATTAGTCACATCGGGATGTAGTATAGTGGTAGTACGCATGCATGGGGTGCATGTAGTCCGAGTTCGATTCTCGGCATCCCGACCACTGCTCCGCTCCTTCAGAGCTTCGCAGTGCAAGCAAAATTACTGTTAAGATTTCATAAAATTAAACCTTTTTACGTAAAATACTACAATTGTAGATATTTCCGTAATTCTATGATTAAAGAAAATAACAAAGAAAACAAAGTTGTTTTAAAACAAACTGTGGATAAGAGCTTGCAGGATGTTTTTAAATACGAGCTAAGCCGCGCGCAAATTGAGAAGTTAAAAACTTTGTCCCAGTTAGTTTTGGCTCTGGTGGCCGCGGCAGGAATTGTGGCTGTTGGATCAGTTGCCCCTAATGCAATCAAAACGTTAAATAATTGCACCAAGCTAAGGAAAAAGTTTAAAGGTTTGGCTTATGATGAAAAACAGAAAAAAATGGAAAGAACTTTTTATTATTTGAGAGATTCGGGTTTGGTTAAATTCCACGGAGAAAGCTCAGGTTTAAAAATCAGTTTAACTGAAAAGGCTAAAAAATTGTTGGTGAAAGTCGGTTTCCGGACCGCTACTGTAAACAAACCGAAAGTTTGGGACAAAAAATGGTGGCTGGTAGCCGCGGACATTCCTACGAAGGAACATCGCCTGGGGGCTGACCAATTTAGGGCAAAGCTAAAAAATATGAATTTTTATTTTTTACAGAAAAGCTTATGGATTTATCCTTATGATCCCAGGAAGGAAATTAAGTTTATTACAGAAACTTACGGATATAGAGCGGTTTATAACCGTAATGGAAATTAACCGGCTGGATGTTGAAGATGAAAGCAATGTTAAACAATTTTTTGGACTGTAATCTTTACGTTTTTATATACAATTGTATATAAAAACGTAAAAAAGATATTTTAGGCTTTCTTTTGATTTTTAACGATTTGTTATGTTAGAATAACATATATGCACAGGCAAATTATTTTAGCATCCAAATCGCCCAGAAGGCTTCAGCTGTTTAAGCTTTTAAAGATTAAGTTTAAAGCCGTTGATTCGGGATACAGGGAAGTTGTTAACCCCAGACTAAGCCATAAAGATTTAGTCAGGTTTTTGGCTTTGGGAAAGGCAACTGCGGCGGCAAGAAAATATCCAAAAGCGGTAATTGTTGCGGCCGATACCATGGTATCGTTTAAGGGCAAAATAATCGGAAAACCAAAAAGCAAAAAAGACGCGGAGAAAATGTTAAAAAGTTTTAGCGGCAAGGCGCAGGAAGTAATAACCGGCGTGGCGGTTTTGAACGCGTCTACCAAACAGGTCGTAACGGCAGTAGATAAAATTAAAATTTATTTTAAAAAACTGTCAGATGCGGACATATCGGCGTATATTAAAAGCGGCGAGCCTTTTGGCAAAGCCGGCGGGTATAATTTACAAGGCCTTGGTTTTAATTTAATTAAAAAGATAGAGGGCGATTTTACCTGCGCCCTGGGCCTGCCTATGACCATAGTATTCAACGCTTTGGAAAAGCTGGGCGTGGAAATCTGATATAATAATATTGGCGACAAAAAATTTATTATACCATAAAATTAAATTGGAAGATGGGACACATCTTCCATGGTAACAATTATGATTTTAAAAGGCGAAAAAGTTATACTAAGGCCGATAAAAATGAGCGACGCCCCGCGCTTTGTGAAGTGGTTTAATGATCCGGAGGTTAATAAGTTTATGTTTATCAGGAAATTGACTTTACCGGAAGAGCGCAAGTATATATCGCGGAGGATTAAGGACAGGATGAAAAATACTATCACTCTGGCGATAGAAACTGAGCAAGGCGTACACATTGGGAGCGTGGGGATTGATGATATAAATAAAAGTAACCGGCACGCCGGTTTCGGAATTATAATTGGTGAAAAAGATTACTGGAGCCGCGGTTACGGAACGGAAGCGGGAAGGTTAATTATTAATTATGCTTTTAAAAAGTTAAAGCTTCATCGGCTGGATTTGGATGTTTACGATTATAACCCTAGGGCACAAAGGTTATATAAAAAATTAGGATTTAAAAAAGAAGGCATAAAACGCGAACACAATTTGTATAAAGGTAAATTTCGAAAAGTAATTTATATGGGTTTGCTTGATAAGGAATGGAAAAAGAAAATTAAAAAGTAAAAAACTATCATACTATAGAGTATTGGAGTATTTTATCAATTAGATATTATGAAAACCGCACTTATATCGGTATACAATAAACAAGGGATTGCGGAATTTGCTAAAGAGTTGGCGGATTTGGGATTTAAGATTTTGGCGAGTGGGGGAACGGCTAAGGAATTGTCATCTGCGGGGATTGAAGTGACAGATGTCGCGTCCTTGGTCGGCGGCGGGGCGATTTTGGGGCATCGCGTGGTTACACTGTCGCGCGAAATCCATGCCGGACTTTTGGCACGGGATGTTAAGGAAGACCGCGAAGAATTGGAGCGACTGCATATTCCTTGGATAGATTTGGTTTGTGTGGATTTGTATCCGTTAGAACAAGAAATTGGGAAATTAGGAAATAGGGAAATTGGCTCCGCGGAAGCCCGTGATGCTGTGATAGAGAAGACTGATATTGGCGGGCCGGCAATGTTAAGGAGCGCGGCAAAGGGGCGGAGAATTGTAATTAGTGATCCTTTAGATCGCCCAAAAGTTATTGAATGGCTAAAAAACGGCGAGCCGGATAAAGAAAATTTTATAAATAAATATTGTGCCAAAGCGGAATTTACGGTCGCGGATTATGCGCTGGCTTCGGCCCGCTTCCACAGCCGGGGAAATATTGATGGCGTAGCTGCACACGAAGTTTTAGGCCTCAAATACGGTGAAAACGCTTGGCAAGAACCGGCCGGGTTGTTCAAAAACGAAATTGTAGATGAATTGTCCCTGGTAAATTTTAAGTTAGTTGCGGGCATGACGCCGTCTTATAATAATTTGGCGGATGTAGACAGGTTGCTACAAACCATAACCCACATTGCCGCAGGGTTTGATTGCAACCCCTCCCTAGCCCTCCCCTCAGGAGGGGAGGGAAAACTGCACATTGCGGTCGGGGTTAAGCATGGCAACCCCTGCGGCGCCGCGGTTTCCGGCGACCCGTCATCCGCAATTCAAAAAATGCTGGAAGGAGATTTGCGCGCCATTTTTGGCGGGCTTGTTATGGTAAATTTTCCGGTTGATGAAAAATTGGCGGAAATTTTATTGTCACACAAGATGGACACCGGCCGGAGACTTTTGGATGGGATTATAGCGCCCTCATTTTCCTTAGAGGCAATTGATTTGCTCAAAAGAAAAGGTGACAAATGCCGGTTTTTGGTAAACGAGGCATTATCATCTCTTTCCAAAGATTCGCCAGACCGGCATCGCAGATTCCGTTATGTGCGAGGCGGATTTTTGGCCCAGCCGAATTATACATTCCTCTTGGATTTGCATAGTAAAGAAATATATAGAAATAAGGAAATAAGTGAAATTCAGGAAGCCGATATTATTTTGGCCTGGGCTGTTGGTTCAACTTCCAACAGCAATACGGTTACTTTGGTAAAAGACGGGATGCTGCTTGGCAACGGCGTGGGACAGCAGGACAGGGTGGGTTGCTGCCAGTTGGCAATTAAGCGTGCCACTGACGCGGGACATAACACTGCCGGCGCTGTGGCTTACAGCGACAGCTTTTTCCCTTTTGTGGACGGGGTGCAGGTATTATCGGATGCGGGAATTTCCGCCATCTTTGCCACTTCCGGCTCGGTGCGCGATGAGGAAGTAAAAAAGTTTTGCAAAGAAAAAAATATTGCTCTATATTTAATGCCGGATAGTGAAGCCAGAGGATTTTTTGGTCATTAAAATAATCCTAAATCATTAATCTAAAATTATATGCCACACTATGTATGCACCGGCGGTTGCGGCGGAGTCTCTAGCACTCCGGGTGTCTGCCAGGCCGAAAGCTGCCAGCTTTTAGGCCAGCCTTTAAAAGAATGCAATTGTACGGACGGCAAACACGAGGAAGTTTTTGCCAGCGTAAAAAACAACCATGAGTCCGCTGAATAGTCGCTGATATTTACGCTGATAGGTCGCTGAATCTAAATAACCCTCGCTCTTTGCAAAGCGAGGGTGTTTGAACTCAGCGTTATTTCAGCGTACCTATCGGCGTGGAATCAGCGGAACAAGGATTATTTCGTCTTACTTTGAGTTTTTATACAGCGGGTGCAAGCCCTAACTCTCTTTCCGTCAAAAACCGCGTACTGTAAATTCGGCAACAGCCGTCGGATTGAGGCTCTCATACTGTGGGAACGTTTTATGGTGCGGGAATAAATCTTGCCGCATTGGGTGCATTGTCTGGGCATGTTTGTAGAAGCGAATTAATTGCTTTTATTATAGAAGCGAAACTGCCGCGAAGTTAAACGCGAAAGCTAAGCGAATTCGCGATATATTCGCGTTTCAGTATTCGCGTGGCTCATTCGCTTCTATGATCTTTGATAGATTATCATAATATGATAAAATAAGCAAGTATGGATATAATTATTATTTTAATTATCTTATTATTCTCGGCGATAGTACACGAAGTCAGCCACGGGCTGATGGCGGAAAAATTAGGCGATGACACGGCGCGGGAGCAGGGGAGGATTACCCTAAATCCCATATCCCACATAGACCCTTACGGCTCCATACTTTTGCCGGTTTTAATGTATTTTGCCCAGGCGCCCTTTACCGCGCACCCGATAATTTTTGGCGCGGCCAAGCCGGTGCCGGTAAACTTTGGTCAGCTTAAACCGAGAAAGCTCGGCATGATTTTGGTTTCTTTGGCCGGCCCGTTTTCTAATTATGCCATGGCAATAATATTCGGCATAATCATCCGTTTGGGTTTGTCCAACAGCATATCTTATCCCATTTTAGTAGACGCGATTTTTGTAAACCTGCTCCTCGGGACTTTTAATTTAATTCCCATCCCGCCGCTGGACGGCAGTAAGGTTTTTGCCGCGCTTTTGCCGGACGAAGTTATGTATAGAATTTTGTCCTGGGAGCGCTGGGGTTTTATATTGGTTTTGGTATTTTTATACCTTGGCTGGCTGGGGAATATTTTAATGCCGGTGCTCGGCCTTTTTAGCAGAATATTTGGGATTGATTTTGGGTTTTGATGCCGCTGATTTATCGCTGACTGTGTCCGACGTAGCCTTGGCGAAGTCGGATTGCTACGCTGATTGGACGCTGAAATCACAGACTGGAGTGAAGTCTTTGAGTTCGACCATGTTTGACATTTACGGCAAAGCTGATATAATATCAATAATTGAATAAGAAACCCGTTAAAAACAATTAACGATTGACAATTAACAATTGACTTTCGGGAATTACTTTTAATGAATTACCTTTAATCGGTCGCCAGTAGGGGAAGCAAATCCAACAGGTTTCTGGATAGTACCCAACGAGCGAAAGCAGAAGATCTGACATCTTTTGTCAGTTTTTTGTTGCTTATTCAAGTTCATAATTAATCGCTGAAAAGACGCTGATAGGGACGCTGAATAAACGCTGAAAGAAGCGTTCAGCGACAGATCAGCGTAGCAATCAGCGACAAATCGGCGGAATAAAATGCCAACGATAAATCAATTGGTACGTAAAGGCAGGCATGCCTTCCAGTACAAAAGCAAGTCCCCGGCTTTGATGCGCAGACAAAATCTAATTAAGAACAAGACCTTGTTCATAAAAACCGGGGCGCCGTTTATGCGCGGCGTGTGCTTAAAGGTTTATACCACCACGCCAAAAAAGCCGAACTCGGCTTTGCGCAAAGTCGCCAAGGTCAAGCTGACCAACGGCATGGAAGTTATTGCCTACATCCCCGGCATCGGGCACAATTTGCAGGAACACAGCGTGGTTATGATCCGCGGCGGCAGGGTAAAAGATTTGCCCGGCGTACGCTACCATATTATCCGCGGGAAATTGGACACATTAGGCGTTGACGGTCGTAAACGCTCAAGAAGCAAGTATGGAACGAAGAAGAAATAAGCAATCAGTAGGAAGGTAGGGAAGTAGGAAGGTAGACTAAGCTACCTGCCTACAGCCTACCAACCTACGAGCTAAACATATGCCAAGAAAATCCAGAAGTTACGACAAACACACCCCGGCGCCCGACCCGAAATACGGTTCGGTAAAATACGCCAAATTTATTAACTATATTATGGAACGCGGAAAAAAGAACGTGGCGCGCAAGATTTTTTATGATGCCCTGGATATTGTGGGCGAAAAAATCGCCGCGGCGCCTGTGGCAGTTCTGCAAGCAACTCCAACCACCCCGGCCGCCAAAGGCGGCCACCCCTCCTTAGAAAAGGAGGGGAAGGCTGCAGTAATGGCTAGTAAATCAGTTGATAAAAAAGTTGCAGTTGATAAATCAGAAGATAAGAAAGCCGCCGCCGCAGTTCAGCCAAAACAAGATAAGAAATTAGACGGACGAGCGGTATTTGATATTGCTTTAAAAAATGTAGCCCCGATAATGGAACTAAAGTCCCGCAGAATCGGCGGCGCCAATTATCAGGTGCCTATGGAAGTGCAGGAACCCCGCAAAACCACGCTTGGCATGCGCTGGCTTTTGGCTGCGGCCAGAAGCAAAAAAGGCATGCGCATGGCAGAGCGTCTTGCCGGTGAAATTTTAGACGCATATAACAAAACCGGTATAGCCATGAAAAAACGCGAAGACGTCCACCGCATGGCCGAAGCCAACAAAGCGTTTGCGCACTTTGCCAGATTCGGACGCAGATAAACACAGATACTGCAAAAGGATAAACACGGATCGTGGTGTGGTACTCCTCCCCTTATTAATAAGGGGAGGCTGGGAGGGGATATTATCGCAGAATGAATATCACCCCCTCCGCCTTCGCACAAGGCTTCGGCGGACAAGTAACTCTCTCTTATGAATAAGAGGGGGGAAGACTGTAGGAACACGATGACGCAAAACTAATCACTAACAACTACTCACTAATCACTAAATTATTATGCCCAGAGAATATCCTATAGAAGTAACCCGTAATATCGGAATCATCGCACACATCGACGCCGGTAAAACAACCGTCACCGAAGGCGTTTTGTATAACACCGGTATGATCCACAAAATCGGCGCGGTGCACGAAGGCGAAACCGTCACCGACTGGATGGAGCAGGAGCGCGAGCGCGGTATTACCATTACCGCCGCGGCCGTGACTTGCTATTGGGTGCCCCGCTTTATTAAATTAGCCAAAGACACCAAGCACAAAATAAATATCATCGACACTCCCGGCCACGTGGATTTTACCGTGGAAGTGGAGCGGTCTTTGCGCGTGCTGGACGGCGCCGTTGTGGTGTTTGACGGAAAAATGGGCGTGGAGCCGCAGAGCGAAACCGTGTGGCGCCAGGCCGATAAATACCACGTGCCGCGCATGTGCTTTATCAATAAAATCAACCAAACCGGCGGCGATTTTTATAAATCGCTGGACTCCATACACAAAAGATTATCGCCAAACGCTTTCCCCATTCAACTTCCGATTGGTTTTGAAAAGGACATTTGCGGCGTGGTAGATTTGATAAATATGAAAGCCTATACCTACAAAGATTTTACAGACAAAGAGTTTACCGTGGGTGAAGTTCCGGCCGATATGCTGGAAAAAGCCAAAGAGTGGCGCCACAAACTTTTGGAAAAAGTTGTGGAGAGCGATGATACGATAATGGAAAAATACCTTACGGGCGCGGAGCTAACCGAAACCGAATTTTTAACCGCCATCCGCAAAGCCGTGCAGGGCGGGGGATTTTTTCCGGTTTTGGGCGGAGACGGTAGGGGTATTGTGGTTCAAACAATCTTGGATGCCGTTACCAATTTTTTGCCGAGCCCCGTTGACCGCGGCAATGTAAAAGGCCATGACCTTAAAACCGGCGCGGAAATAGAAAGAAGGCCGAGCGATGACGAGCCTTTTACCGCTTTAGCTTTTAAAATTGCCACGGACCCGTTTGTCGGCAGACTTTGTTTTTTCCGAGTTTATGCCGGGCATTTGGAAGCCGGCAGTTATGTGCTTAACGCCAGGACGGAAAACAAAGAGCGCGTTGGCCGTATTGTGCGTATGAAAGCCGACGACCGCGAAGAAGTCAAAGAAGTTTTTGCCGGCGACATTTGCGCGCTCGTGGGCCCCAAAGAAACTTTTACCGGGGACACTTTGTGCGATGTGGAAAAACCGATTGTTATGGAAAGAATCAAGTTTGCCGAGCCGGTCATTCATATGTCCATTGAGCCTAAGACAAAAGCCGACCAGGAAAAAATGGGCATAGCGCTTAGTAAGCTCGCCGAGGAAGACCCAACCTTTAAACTTTCCACCAACGAGGAAACCCAGCAGACTATTATCGGCGGGATGGGCGAACTTCACTTGGAAATTATCGTTGACCGGATGAAGCGGGAATTTAAAGTGGAAGCCAACGTGGGCAAGCCGGAAGTCGCGTATAAAGAGACCATCAAAAAAATGGCCGAAGCCGAAAGCAAATATATTCGCCAAACCGGCGGTCGCGGTCAATACGGCCACGTATATTTGCGCGTGGAGCCGTTGGAGCGCGGCAAAGGTTATGAGTTTGAAGACGCCATTGTCGGCGGCGCTATTCCCCGTGAATATATTAAACCGATAGATAAAGGTATTCAAGAATCGGCGGCAAACGGCGTTATTGCCGGTTATCCTTTAGTAGATTTTAAAGCCACGGCTTACGATGGTAGCTACCACGAAGTAGACTCCAGTGAAATGGCGTTTAAGATTGCCGCTTCCAAGGGTTTGCAGGATGCGGTTAAGAAAGCCGACCCGATTATTCTGGAGCCGATTATGAAAGTGGAAGTTACCACGCCGGAAACCAATATGGGTGATGTTATTGGGGATTTGAATTCCAAGCGCGCGCAAATTAACGAAATGACGGACAAGCTGCATCTTAAAGTCATAGACGCCATGGTACCGCTATCAGAAATGTTCGGTTATGCCACGGCTCTTCGTTCTATGACCCAGGGTCAGGCCAGCTACACAATGGAATTTGACCATTACGCCGAAGTGCCAAAGAATGTTGCCGCCGGGATTATTGAGTCTCGTGCAGGAATAAATGTCCGTAAAGGTATGTAGGTCGCTGATCGGTCGCTGACTGTGTCCGACGAAGCCTTGGCGAAGTCGGATTACTACGCTGATATAACGCTGAACCCTCACCCGTCACCCTTCGGGGGACACCCTCTCCCAATGGGAGAGGGTCGGGGTGAGGGTTTTAAGTTGTTGACAATTCGCTCGGCCGCGCGTTTTGTCAACAAGCTAAAATTTGGTAAAAAACTATCATACTATAGAGTATTGGAGTATTTTGTAAAAAAAAGAACCCCATGCGGTCTCGCGCGGCGCGAAACGGCACAGGGTTACGGCAGTCCGATAAGTCAATCGGGTTGGTGACAGGCAGGGGCTATTTGGGCGGTGCCATTTCCAGCCCATTGCTCCTTGCCCGGCAGACCGGACAAACCTTATGGCGCGGGTCGCCGTCCGGTAGGGGGCTCGCTCCGTCAGCGTCGGTGTACGCTCGCAGATTGTTCATACAGAAGGCTGAACGTAAATAATACCACGGTCCATCCATGCAATGATGAACCAAAGTATTTTCAATATCTTTGGAATCCGGGAATAGCGGCGGTTTCATCGATCCTCCTCTTTATCGCCGAAATCTTCTTGGCTCCTCTGGGAGCCGCTCCGTGCGACATACCAGAATAGCAAAGAGAGAGAGAGAGTTGTAAAGGCTGGAAAACAAGGCTATAATACGTGTAGTTAGCCCATTTATGGGCTGTCCAAATATTTAACAGCCGATAAATCGGCTAACTACAATAACCTATATGACCAACCTAAACGATCTTATAAATCTCGCAAAAGCTGACGGAGGCAAGTTTTTTGTCATTGACGAGAGCGGGGATGCCAAGTTGGTAATAATGAGCGTGGAAGATTACCAGCGCCTTCTTTTAGGCAAGCTCCAGCGCCAAGTGTTGGATGTGGAAAGCATTAACAAGGAAATTTTAAAAGCCCAGTTGGAAGAGGAATCTCCGTCGCACACCAAAGGCCCAACCGTTGCCAATCGGCCGCAAGTCCACCAGCAGCGCAATTCCGTTGACCTACGCGCGGAAGTCATAGACCCTAGTTTTGATTTTGAAGGGCCGAAGGTGGACGTGGATGACCTATAGCCCGCTGATTGGTCGCTGACCCATTCGGCTACGCTCAGGGTCACCCCGAGCGAAGTCGAGGGGTGATAGGTACGCTGAATTTACGCTGATGACAGGTGTGTCCATTCCGGAATTTTTGCCAGTTGGCGCAAACCATCATCTGGCAAAAATATCCGGAATCCAGAACGTATACATTATCATTTTAAAACCAAAACAAGTGTGCAAGAAAAATTATATTACGTTTATATATTAGCCAGTCACAAAAACGGAACTTTATATACTGGGTTTGCAAGCAACCTTATACAAAGGACTTTTACCCATAAAAACGATATCGTTAAAGGTTTTACGCAAAAATACCAAGTCCATAGGCTGGTATATTATGAGGTTTTTGAGGACAGGGACGAAGCGTTAAAACGCGAAAAACAATTAAAGAAATGGCATAGAAAGTGGAAATTGGAGCTTATTGAGAAAACGAATCCCGATTGGAAGGACCTTTACGTTAATATTATAGGTTAAATCATTTATTCTGGACCCCGGATATTTTTCAGGCTAAGATTATCCTCAGACTGAAAAATTCCGGGGTGGAGACACTTGTCTATGAAAAGAGCACTATTTGTATCAATTACAATTTTACTTTTAGCCTCCGGGTGTGCAAGAAAGCAGCCGCCGCCTCCCGCTGCCCCGGTAAGCCAAAACCAGCCCCAGCAAAACCAACCGGCGACATCCACGCCGGAACAGGCTACAACAACGCCTCTTTCCTTGCCGATAAAATACAACAACACCCAATACGGATTCATTTTTTCTTTGCCCGCGGACTGGAAAGGGTATTCCATTTACACCAAACAATGGGGTGGCTGCCCGTTAGCTAAAGACGGTACGGAAAATTGTTCAAAAACGATTAGTGGGCCGGAAATTTACATCCGCAATCCAAATTGGACTGCCCAAAATCCTTATGAAGATATTCCGATTATGGTTTTTACTTTGGATGAATGGAACCAGGTTCAACAGGGCACGCTTGTAGTCACCGCGGCTCCGTTTGGTCCTCTGGAGTTTGGAAGGAACAAAACTTACGTTTTTGCTCTGCCGCCGCGTTTTGATTATGATTTCCGAACCGGTTATGAGGAAGTGGAAAATATTGTGCAGAGTATTCCTTTAAAGGCGTATTGACAAAGCCGACGAATATCTTTAAAATGAGTTCTAGAAACAATTAATAAAAATGGCCCTGGATTCCGCATGCTCCGATTAACATCGGCGCGCGAAAAAAAGAGATACCCTCGGCTCTGTGGCGGATCGATACGCTGCAGCGGTGAGGGGGTCTCGGGCTGAAAGTCACCCATAGCCTTGTGCGACGGGTGACATCGAAACCACCCTACGCTAAAGCTTCGGGTGGCCTTCGGGAAAGACCATAAAACAATGGCAGACAAATTTGACCGCAGCAAGACGCACGTCAATGTGGGGACCATTGGTCACGTAGACCACGGAAAAACCACCTTGACCGCCGCCATAACTACGGTGCTCGCCAAAACCGGCGGAGCCAAAGCGAGAGCGTACGACAGCATTGATAATGCCCCGGAAGAAAAAGCCCGCGGTATTACCATCAATACCGCGCACGTGGAATACGAAACCGCCAAAAGGCACTACGCGCACGTAGACTGCCCGGGACACGCCGACTATATTAAGAACATGATTACCGGCGCCGCCCAAATGGACGGAGCGATTTTGGTAGTTTCCGCCGCCGACGGCCCGATGCCGCAGACCCGCGAACATATTTTGCTGGCCAGCCAGGTCGGTGTGAAATACATCGTGGTTTACATGAACAAGTGCGACATGGTCCAGGACGCCGAACTTTTGGATTTAGTGGAAGAGGAAATCCGCGACCTTTTGACCAAATATGGTTATCCCGGAAAAGAAACCCCGATTATCCGCGGCAGCGCTTTAAAAGCTTTGGAAGGGGACACCAGCGAGATGGGCGAGGGCTCCATCAAAAAATTGCTGGATGCTTTGGACACTTACATTCCGGATCCGGTCCGCGAAACCAGCAAGCCGTTTTTGATGCCCATAGAAGACATCTTCTCCATTGAAGGCAGAGGAACCGTGGTTACCGGCAGGATTGAGCGCGGTGAAATTAAGTTGAACGAAGAAGTGGAAATTGTCGGTTTAAAGCCCACCCAAAAAACCGTGGTTACCGGCATTGAAATGTTCAACAAGCAGTTGGACAGCGGTATGGCCGGCGACAACGCCGGAATCCTGCTCCGCGGCACCAAGAAAGAAGAAGTAGAGCGCGGCCAGGTTTTGTGCAAACCCGGCAGCATTACCCCGCACACGGAATTTGAAGGCGAGATTTATATTTTGACCAAAGAAGAAGGCGGACGCCACACCCCGTTCTTTAAGGGTTATAAGCCGCAATTCTACATCCGCACAACGGACGTAACCGGCGACGTTACTCTTCCTGAAGGCCAGGAAATGGTTATGCCCGGCGATACCGTTAAATTAGTCATCAAACTAATTACTCCGGTGGCTTTGGAAGAAAAAAGCAAATTCGCTATCCGCGAAGGCGGGCATACCGTAGGTGCAGGAGTAGTGACTAAAATAATCAAATAGCTGATAAGCTGGTAAGCAAATAAGCCGATCAGTATTTAAGCAAAAATCCGCCGGTTGGCGGATTTTTGCTTGTGGATATTTTGGTTCTTAAAAATAATTGCCTAAATAAGTCAGGCTTTGACAAAAATATTTTTTGGTTTATACTTAAAAGACACAAATTTTTAAAAGATATTAGCATGTCTGAACTTACTAGAGAATATTTTGATAGCCATTATAAAGAGTTAATTGAGTTTCTTGGCGAACAGTTTGGCAAAGTTAATGAGCAGTTTGGCAAGGCCGCAAAGGGGGTAAAAGATGGCTTTGCCGAACAGGAAATTAAGCTTAATTTTATTCAGATGGAAATTGCCAGTTTTAAGAAAGACCTGGCCGCTCTTTCTAAACGCACCAAAGAAGACGACGGCGCTTTCGCGGCCGATTTACTAAAGCTAAAAAACCGGTTTGGGAATCTGGAGAAAGAGTTTAAGAAATTTAAAGTGGCTCACGCTTAACTTAAATCGATGAAAAGCAAAAATCCGCCAACTGGCGGATTTTTGCTTTGGTTGATAGTAAATAATGTATCGTAGCGTATTAATGTACTAGTACGCTAATCGTTACGACCCGAATTGTTTTGTTTAATTAAATTTTTTGCTTCTTTCCACTCGCAAATGTTTGTGAGCGGGAAGAAGGGGATGAGCTCTTGCCTGTCGGTAAACAAGCTCGAACTGATCCCACGTTGTTGGAAGCTGGTCGATACTTATCGGCCTTACCCGGCGCCCATTGCGCCGGGGTTGTTGCGGCGCTGGCGTGGAGCTACTTCTTGGGTGTCGGAGCCGCTGGCTTGTCGATCCAAGGTTGGAGAGCAGCGCAGGAGCCGATGGTGGTGTACAACATTTCTACCCCAGGATTCAGTCGGAGCAACTCCTCGACTTCATAGCCTTTCCGCCCCGGGGAAGTCGTGGGTCCTAACTGTCTTTCCAGATGGCGCTTCATGGCCGCGTCCAGCAGTTTCGTCCCAGCGCAGATCTCTTGCTGAGACGGGTGGTGCCGGTTGATGAAGCCGGCGAAGTTTTGGATGATGTCTCCGGCTGCCATGCGCACCCTACGTTGCAGCTCCTGTTCCGCGCTTCTTCCGCCGAAGGATGGGGTCTCCTGCTTTGGCTCGACCCTTTCGAGTTTGTTCCGAACCTCGAGGAGTTGCTTGACGGCCTCGTCCGCGAGCGCGTTTTCCTTTGCTTGTTGGGGAGTGGGTTTTTCCACTATCCCGATGCGGGCGAACATGGTGCTGGCGCTCATGCAGATCGCCAACAAAATCGTGAACAACAACGAAGTAAGTTTCATAACTTGTTCTCCAGGAATCAATGTGCCTTTGTTATGTCACCCCTAACCCCTCTTATTTTAAGAGGGGGAAAAGGAATCAGACACAAAAATTCCTGGAAACAAGCGTGCTTCCAAAAATAGCCTCCTTGAAGTTTTACCTAATATTATATCACTTTTTAAAGATTTTGTCAATACTGCCCATTTCTATTGACAAAAATTACATCTTACTATAAACTATTGCAAGTGGTTACTGGGGAAACCAGTAGACCCTGTTTAATATCAATTAATCTAGCAATAATCGTAAAGTTTGAGGTTTGCAGACAAGGTCTTTAAAAATGGATAAGGAAGTTTCAGCTCCAAAGATTCGCATAAAGATAAAAGCTTATGACCATAAGCTTATTGATCAAAGTGCGAAACAAATTGTAGAAACCGCCAAGCGCACAGGCGCGTCTATTTCGGGCCCGATTCCGCTTCCAACGGAAAAGACCAAATATACCGTTCTCCGTTCAACTTTTGTGCACAAAGACAGCCGCGAACAGTTTGAAATGCGCGTCCATAAACGGCTGATTGATATTCTAAACGCCACACCAAAAACCATAGATTCTTTAACGAATTTGAACTTACCGGCAGGCGTAGATGTCGAAATCAAGATGTCCTAGTAATAGAAGCGAAATAGGCGCGAAGACTGCATACGCGAAATTAGCGCGAAAACAATCAAATAATTTTAATATAAGTGAGTTCTACTAGTTTAAAAGCCCAACAAGCTTTGATTAGCAGACAACCATTTATTCGAAAATTTCCTAAAGATATTTTTGGGTAGATGGTTGCATCTAGCCATTTTTTATATCGCGAAAAAAACACGAAGGCTGACAACACGAAATTAACGCGAATTCGCGTCACCTTCGCGTATCAGTTCGCGACAAATTCGCTTCTACTCAACATGAACTTTCTATTAGGCAGAAAACTTAATATGACCCAGTATTTTGACGAAGCCACGGGCGAGGTCATCCCGGTGACTGTTGTTTCGGCCGTGCCGATGACGGTTACGCAGGTTAAGGAAGCTGCTGGCAAGGATAAGTATAGCGCGGTTCAAGTTGGGATCGACCCGTCTCGCCCGGCGCGAGCCGAGGCGGGCAAAAAATCAAAGGTATCGAAATCTTTACAAGGACATTTAAAGGGTTTGGGTGCTTTTGCCGTTTTATCCGAGTTCAGAGTTACCGACGCAGACAGCTATAAAAAAGGCCAGAAAGTTGATATTTCCGGCTTCAAGCCCGGTGAAATGGTCAATGTGGAAGGCACCAGCAAGGGCCGCGGTTTTGCCGGCGCGATGAAGCGCCACGGTTTCCACGGCTTCCCCATGACGCACGGCCACAACAAGCCGCGCAGCGTTGGATCCATCGGCCAACGTTTTCCCCAGCACGTCAGGAAAGGCATGCGCATGGCCGGCCATATGGGCAATATCGGCGTTACGGTAAAAAATTTGCAGGTCGTGGAAGTAGACGCTAAAAATAATCTGATTTCTTTAAAAGGCGCCGTCCCGGGGCACCCCCACGCTTTGCTCAAAATAGTATCAACCGGAAAAGTTAAAGATTTGGTAAGGGTTGAGGTGGTTAAAGAGGAAAAGAAGAAGAAATAATTTTTTTGTCCACAGATGCACAGATGCACAGATATCACAGATACACAGTAGCACAGTATTGGCAAAACAGACTGCAGTATCTGTGGAATCAGTGAATCTGTGGACAAGGTAATTTTAACTCAAGATGAAGACGAGCATATACAACCAGAAGGGTGAAAATGTAGGAGAGGTTGACCTCAATCCTAAAATTTTTGAAGTTAAGCCCAATGAGCATCTTTTGGCCGAGGCCGTAAGAATACAGTTGTCCAATGCCCGCGCAGGAACCAGCAACACCAAGACCCGCGGCGAAGTTTCCGGCGGCGGCAAAAAACCCTGGAAGCAAAAAGGCACCGGCCGCGCCCGCGCAGGCTCAACCAGAAGCCCGATTTGGCGCCACGGCGGCATCACCTTTGGTCCCCGTTCCAACCGCAATTGGGAATTAAAGATCAACAAAAAGGCCAAGACCCAAGCCTTGTTTATGTCCCTTTCCGACAAGGCCAAGGAAAAGCAGTTTATCGTAATCGACCAAATCGCTTTAGAAAATCCCAAGACCAAGGAATTTGTCGCGGTGTTAAAAGGCTTAGGGGCGTCATTAAAAAATTTGGGCAAAAAGCAGATGTTAATCGTACCAAAGAAAGATGACAAGTTATCCCGCGCGACTTCCAATTTAAAATCAGTAAACACAGTTTTGGCAAATAGCTTGAATTTGGTGGATGTAATTACAGCAAATAGCATATTAGTTTTAAAAGATAGTTTACCGGTTATAGAAAAGACTTATTTAAAGAATAATAAGAAAAAAGAGTGAACGCTTCGGCGTCATCCTGAACGCAGTGAAGGATCTCATCATCTCATCAAAGAAAGAGATTCCTCGCTCCGCTCGGAATGACGCCAAGGAATAGAAGTTATGGCGATATTTTCCAAAAAACCCGAAAGTCAGGACGACAAGGTTGAATACACGAAGGACGATAAGTCTTCCGCAACTGCCGGCAGTGCCCCGACTATAAAAATCCCCACGATTTTAATCCAACCCAGAATTTCCGAAAAAGCGGGGGCATTGGCGCAAATGAACAAGTATGTTTTTTTGGTCGCCAAAGCCGCCAATAAAGTGGAGGTAAAAAAAGCGGTGGAAGCGGCTTACAAAGTTAAAGTTACGCAGGTTAATGCAATAAACAACCACGGGAAAAAGAGAAATTTCGGGCGGACAAAGGGAACGACATCTGATTTTAAAAAAGCGATTGTGACTTTGAAAAAGGGAGATAAGATAGAAGGAATGACAGAGACCATTTAGCAGTATTAAGTTATAAGGCGTGGCGGCCAGTATAGTAATAGGTAGGTAGTCGTAGGTACTTAAAACCTACAACTTATAACCATACCGGCCGCTATGCCCTACAACTAATAACTCAGTAAACTATGGCTGTTAGATTATACAAACCAACAAGTGCCGGACGGCGCATCCAAAGTGTGACCGATTATTCGGTATTGTCTAAAAAGCACAAAACTCCCAAAGGGTTGATTGTCAGCAAAGCCAAGCCGGCCGGCCGCAACAACAGCGGCAAAATTACCGTGCGGCATCAGGGCGGCGGTGCTATTCGTAAATCCAGAATTGTGGATTTTTCGCGCGCGGACAAAAATGGCGTTCCGGCAAAAGTTTTGACCATTGAATACGATCCAACGCGCACCGCATTTATATCTCTGGTATCCTACAAAGACGGCAGTAAGCGCTTTATTTTGACTCCGCAGGGCTTAAAAGTCGGCGATAAAGTAATGTTCGGGGAAAACGCGGAAATTCTTCCCGGTAACCGTTTACAGCTTAAAAATATTCCGGTCGGCTCTTTTATCCACGACATTGAATTAATACCCGGACAGGGCGGGAAAATTGCCCGCAGTGCCGGCAATTACGCCATACTTCAGACTGTAGAAGCCGGTTACTCTTTGCTTAAAATGCCGAGCGGCGAAATCCGCAAAGTCCGCGAAACCTGTTTAGCCACCATTGGCCAACTCGCAAACCAGGACTGGATGAATGTACGCATAGGTAAAGCCGGACGGATGCGCCACATGGGCTGGAGGCCAACAGTCCGCGGTAAAGTTATGAACCCGGTGGATCACCCGCACGGCGGTGGTGAAGGCCACAACCCGATTGGTATGAAATACCCCAAAACCCCCTGGGGCAAGCACGCTTTGGGTGTCAAAACTCGGTTAAAAAAGAAGTATAGTAACAATTTTATCGTTAAGCGAAGAAAATAGTTTAGTGTTCGCTGATTAAACGCTGATAGGTACGCTGAAGAGACGCTGAAAGAAGCGCTCAGCGACAAATCAGCGTAGTAATCAGCGACTTATCAGCGGGGTATATGAAAAAGCTTTTAATAACAATTCCATTTCTGCTCCTAGCCGCGGCCTGCAACAAACAGTCGGCGCAAATTCAGCCGGCGGCACAAATGCCCTCGGCCGATCAAACCGCAGGCTGGAAAACGTATAACAATGCCCAATACAATTTTCAATTAAATTATCCTTCAGAGTGGGTTTTAAGCGAGAATCTCGCGATGGGATCAATAGAGATAAAGGGTTACCTAGGAACTTCTACCGAAACTTCACTATCGAGTTTTCAAATCAGAATTAGGGATTTAAGTGGGACAACCCAGCTAACAAATCTCCAGAACAACATAAATTCTAAAGTTACGAATTTAGGCGGGATGGTGGTAACGCATATTGCCGTCGGAGGAGTGCCAGCAATAAGATATTTGCACACTGATCCATCGGCGACAGTCAGAGAAGACGATGTCCAGTTCTTGAAAGGGAATATTGGTTTTGATATAAACGAGAAGTATGATCTTACCGAATCGTCCGCTTCAGCGGAACAATCAATTCAGTTGCTGGATAAAATTCTTTCATCCTTTAAGTTCACTAAATAACCTATGAGCAGATCATCTAAAAAAGGACCATACGTAGACCCGAAAACATTGAAGAAATGTTTGATTGTGTCAGTTGGAATTTTCCTTCTAGCCGCGGCCTGCAATAAACAGCAAGCCCAGGTTCAGCCAGCACAGAATCAGCAGGCACAGACAGCAGGATCTGCTCAACAACAACCGCAGGCTACGTCGACTAATGAGACTGCAAGCTGGCAAACCTATACTAGCGCACAATATGGCTTTAAGATAAATATCCCTGCCGATTGGACAGCAGAATCTAACAATCAAGGTTTGACTTTTGTTTCTGCGGCAACGAAGCAAAAACAAGAGGAAAATGCAAAAAATTGCACGGCAGAGAACCAATATAAGAATTGTATGTCTGATGGTATACCTCCTGAGTTGAATTTTTATAATGTTGCCGGATCAAAAACCGATATTCAGCCTGGCAGTTTGAAAACGGAAGTCGTTAATGGAATCGCGTGGTCAAGTTTTATCGGTTTAGGAATGAACGAAACCCAAGTGTACGAGGCTAATTTAAACGGAAAAGTTTATGCGTTTAATCTCACCGGTATAGATATCCCAACTTTCAATAAAATTCTTTCAAGCTTTCAAATTATCAAATAACCTATGAGCAGATCATCCAAAAAAGGACCATACGTAGACCCGAGAGTGCTCAAAAAAGTAATGGCGGGCAAAGCGGGCAAGACCCAAATCAAGACCTGGTCTCGCGCCTGTTCTATAGCGCCGGAGTTTGTGGGTTTTACATTTTTGGTGCATAATGGCAGAACGCACGTGCCGGTTTTTGTGACGGAAAATATGGTCGGCCACAAATTGGGCGAATTTTCTTTAACCCGTAAGTTCCAGAGGCACGGCGGCAAAATGGCCAAAGAGCAGGAAATGGCGGCGGCCGAAGCGGAGAAGGCAAAGCTGGCAGCAGCGAAGGAAGAGCCTAAGAAATAGTAATAAGTTATAGGGCGTGGCGGCCAGTATAGTAATAGGTAGGAAGTTTTAGGTACTAAAAACCTATAACTTATAACCGTACCGGCCGCTATGCCTTACAACCAATAACCATCACAATGGCAAAAGCACCAGCAACAACCGAATCAGGAAAGTTAGTTACCGCGCATGCGCGTGATTTGCACATTGCCCCCAGAAAAATGCGCCTGGTTACCAATTTGGTCAAGAATATGAACGCCTTGGACGCAATGGTTCAGCTGCAGCATACCAACAAAAAGGCATCGCCGATGCTGATCAAGTTAATCCAGTCCGCCGTGGCAAATGCCAAAAATAATTTTTCACTTGATCCCCAGCACCTTTTTATTAAGAGCATTACCGCGGATATGGGCAAAGTAATGAAACGCTACTTTCCCCGCGCCCGCGGCAGCGCTTTTGAAATCAAGCGCAAGATGAGCCACATAAACATTGTTCTGGAAGAGCGCAAGAAAGGCAAAGCCAGCAAAGTAAAGGCCGGATTCCTTACAAGGCCGAAAGCCGAAGAAATTAAGGCTGAGAATGTTGATCAACAGAAAGCGGTGCACGAAAAGCCGGTTAAGGAAGAGGTCAAAAAGAGCCAGGTGTTTAGGACGGACGAGCAGAAAAAAATGAGCACCGCTGCGAATAAGAGAAGGCTGTTCAACAGAAAGTCCGGAGAATAGAACCGCTGAATGGACGCTGATATTTACGCTGAAAAGACGCTGAGTGGTCAATTATCAGTTCAGCGACCAATCGGCGTAGTAATCAGCGATCAATCAGCGTAAATAAAGTAATTAATAAGAAATATGGGTCACAAAATCAATCCCACATCATTCCGAATGAATATCACCGAAGGCTGGAAATCCAGATGGTTTTCCAAGGGGAATTTTTCCAAACAGCTTATGGAAGACGTAAAAATCCGCGAATACCTGGAGCTCCACTTAAAGAAAGCCGGCTTGGTAAGAATTGATATTGAGAGATTAAACGATGGGACCATCACTGTAATTATCAGAACCACCAAGCCCGGGCTAATTATTGGCAAAGGCGGGGCGGGGATTGAGGAATTAAAAAAGAAAGTCAAGCAGAAGCTGGGCATTAAGCAGGAACTGAAGATTAATATAGAGGAAGTCCGCGATATAAATTTGCAGGCGCAGGTTATTGCCAACGGCATTGCCGAACAGCTGGAAAAGCGCGTGGCTTTCCGCAGGCTGATGAAGCAAAGCCTAGAGCAGATTATGAACGCCGGAGCCAAAGGAGCTAAAGTTGCCATTGGCGGGCGCTTAAACGGAGCCGATATTGCCCGCACCGAGCATTTGTCAAATGGCAAGATTCCTTTACATACTTTGAGAGCCGATATAGACTTTGCCAGAAGCACCGCTTTTACCACCTATGGCACGGTCGGAATAAAGGTATGGATTTACAAAGGAGATGTTTTTGAAGATAAGAAATCCGGCGGGAAGATTAAAGTCACCGAAGAAAAATCTTAATTAATTTTTTTATCCACAGATTCACTGATTCCACTGATACTGCAGAACTGTGTATCTGTGAT
>Ga0182027_10000965_pt1 | contig 48485 bp, 43 predicted proteins | sample 712E1DmetaG_FD_121300 | JGI IMG/M metagenome (GOLD analysis project Ga0182027, IMG submission 121300) | Permafrost microbial communities from Stordalen Mire, Sweden - 712E1D metaG (Illumina Assembly) | ecosystem: Environmental > Terrestrial > Soil > Wetlands > Permafrost | place: Sweden...
GCTCGCGACATCTCCGCGCTGATTTTGTTTTTGCATGGCCATCTGCTGAAATTGCTGTTATGGGACCGGAAGGAGCCGCGAACATTATATTCAGGAAAGAGATTTTATCCTCTGCAGATCCTGATGGAATGAGAAAACAAAAGGTTGAAGAGTATAAAACCAAGTTTGCCAACCCTTATGTGGCTGCTTCACGAGGGTATGTCGATGCTGTTATTGAACCTTCCGAAACAAGGAAATTCCTGATGCATTCTATTGAGGTATCTGAGAATAAGGATGTTTCAATGCCACACAAGAAACACGGTCTCCCACCTTTTTAGTCAAATGAACCCCAAAATATGAATGGAACAATCATGAATAAAAATGATAAGTTAGGATTCCTCAATATAGACACTAGTTTATATCAGACGAGGATCAGCAATAAGTTTCAAAACAGGAAACCTTACCAGCCTGCTGACCCCCGGATTATACTGAGCTTTATACCCGGTACTGTTCTCGATATACTTGTAAAACCAGGGCAGAATGTTTCAAGGGGTGATGATCTGATGATACTCGATGCCATGAAGATGCAGAATAAACTGAAATGCAATATGGATGGCAAAGTAAAATCAATAGCAGTTAAAAAAGGAGATAAAGTATCAAAAGGAACTGTTCTATTGGAACTTGAGTGAAAATCATATCACTCCTTCCCAAATCACATATTCTGTGAGTTCCATGGGAAGTTTTGGCTTCTCTGAAAATATCCCATAAACACTTGATCCGCTTCCTGACATCAGACTAAAAAGAGCACTGGATCTATACAATTCCTCTTTTATGTCGCCTATTAGTGGATGTTTTTTAAATGCAAAATCTTCAAAGTCGTTTACTATAAGCCCTTTCCATTCGATAACCGGACGTTCAACTAATTCTATAAGACTTGTTGAAGGAACTCCGGGCCGGCAGTTTTGATATGCTTCAACTGTATTTATTCCGACTCCGGGGTTAATGATAACAAGATAATAGCCTGACAATACCGGTTTGACAGGTGTTAATATCTCACCCCTGCCTGAAGCCAATGAAGGAATGCAATCCACAAAGAAAGGACAATCACTTCCCAGTTCCAATGAAAGCGCCTTAAGGTCAGAGTTGTCAATATTGAGTCTAAAATGTCTGTTAATTACCTTTAACAGGCATGCTGCATCCGAAGAACCTCCACCTAATCCTGCACCTACAGGTATCACTTTATGCAAATGAATTTTCAGATAGGGGAAGGAACTCTTTCCACGAAGTTTGAGAAGCGTTTTTATAACCAGGTTGTCATCGGGTATTCTTCCGGTATCAATACCCGTAACTTTAAGAATATCTTTAATAATTGTTTGATCAGGAACAACAAATTCAAGAGCATCACTGAGCCTTACAGGATAAAATATCGTTTCAATGTCATGATAGCCATCGGGACGCCTACCTGTAATCCGTAATCCAATATTTATTTTAGCATTTGGGAAAACAACCATCTTCCTCTGTTTGATGTAAAAATACCATATGGTTTTGAATTTCTTACTAATGATCCTTTCAATAGCTTTTCAACAAGTTTTTAACATCTCTTTGTTTGTAACAATAGCCTGCTCTTTTAAGCTACTAAGTATGGTTATTCATACCTTTGAAACTAAGCGGGTGAATATACTTTCTTCTCTCTAAACGATTATAAATCAGAAATATAGTATTAATGGCAAAACAAAGAAATAGCCCAAGGCCGACTATAACGACTTTACCTGATTTTGGTAAGGTGCCGCCACAGGCAAACGATATGGAGGAGGCTGTTCTTGGCGCAGTTATGCTCGAAAAAGAAGCAGTTATTACAATTCTTGATATTCTTAAACCAGAGAGTTTCTACAGAGAAGCGCATCAGAAAATATTTAAAGCGATATCCGATCTTTCTTCGAGGGAGTTTCCTATAGATCTCTACACAGTTACAGAAGAACTACGGTCTCACCATGAGTTAGACAGCGTAGGCGGCCCTGTCTATCTTACCCAGCTTACATCAAAAGTTGTATCAGCAGCAAATGTTGATTATCATGCAAGGATTGTAGCGCAAAAATATATCCAGCGCGAACTTATAAGAGTATCTACAGAAATCCAGACAAGGTCTTTTGATGACACATATGATGTAACCGAGCTTCTCGATTATTCGGAAAATGCTCTTTTTCAGATTGCTGAAGGTAACATCAAAAGAGAAGTAGCTCCCATCAATGTGGTTATTAAGGAGGCAATAAGGGAGATCGAGGAAGCAGGGAAGAGGGAAGATGCCCTGGTTGGGACGCCATCCGGATTCACCAAACTTGACAGACTTACATCAGGATGGCAGAAATCTGAATTGATAATTATTGCAGCACGCCCCTCAATGGGAAAAACTGCATTTGCCCTTTCAATGGCAAGGAACATGTCTATCGACCATGGGAAAAAAGTGGCAATATTCTCATGCGAAATGTCATCTATTCAGTTGGTTAACAGGTTAATAATAGCCGAAACCGACATCCCTGGTGATAAGATAAAAAACGGACGTCTCACTGAAGAGGAATGGAAGCAACTTGATACAAGGATAAAAAAGCTGGTACAGGCTCCGATATTTATTGATGATACTCCTGCAATTTCAATATTTGAACTCAGGGCCAAATGCAGGCGACTGATGGCTCAACACAAACTCGATATTGTGATAGTTGATTATCTTCAGCTTATGTCGGGACCTGAAAATGCCGGAAGCCGAGAACAGGAAGTAAGTAATATTTCGCGTTCGCTTAAGAGTATTGCCAAAGAACTTAATGTTCCTATACTCGCTCTTTCCCAGCTTAACCGTTCAGTTGAAATGAGGGGAGGTACAAAAAGACCGCTTCTCTCTGACCTTCGTGAATCAGGAGCAATAGAACAGGATGCAGATATGGTTGTCTTTATTCACAGGCAGGATAAATTTGGTATTCCAACGTTCGAGGATGGATCTTCCACCAAAGGGATCGCTGAAATCATTCTTGCAAAGAACAGGAATGGTCCGGTCGACGATGTACGACTGAGATTCCGTGAGGAGAAAGCTCAGTTTGTGGATATTGATGATTTTGATATGGATGGCAACCCGGATATGAGCGGAGCCCAGAGCATCACACTCGGATCCAAGATGAATCATGATAACCTGAGAAAACTTGGAGGAGGATTCGATAACGAATCAGATATCCATGATGAACCACCTTTTGCCTGATTAATCCTTTTTCCCGGCTACAATGATAACTATTTCTCCTTTTGGTGGTTTATTCGTATAGTATTCTGACAGGTATGATAAAGTACCTCTGTTATTCTCCTCAAATATCTTGCTTAACTCTCTCGAAACGCAGGCGTTGCGATCTGGACCAAGATGAATGGCCAATTCATTCAGCGTTTTTACCAGGCGGAAAGGTGATTCATAGAAAACCATGGTTCTTGTTTCGTCAGTTAATCCGGTCATTCTTTTATTTCTGCCTTTTTTGGGAGGAAGGAATCCCTCAAAACAGAACCTGTCACATGGCAGTCCTGAATTTACCAGCGCAGGTATAAGAGCAGTCGGGCCAGGCAGAGTTTCTACAGGAATCTCTTTTTCAACGCATGTTCTGACCAGTAAAAACCCGGGATCAGAAATGCCGGGAGTCCCTGCATCTGAGACAAGTGCAATTGTCTGTCCGTCAAGAATCTTTGAACAGATCGATTCTACACTTTTGTGTTCATTGAACATGTGATGCGACTGAAGTGGTGTAGAAATATTATAATGATTAAGCAACTTTTTTGTCTGACGTGTATCTTCGGCAAGAATCAGATCGACACTTCCAAGAATTTCTACAGCCCTGAAGGTAATATCCTTTAGATTACCGATAGGGGTAGGTATCAGAAAAAGTTTACTCATTTGAAGGAAGTTTGAGTTTTACCAGATCAAGAAGTTGTATGACAGCTTCATTTTCAGGCTTTTCATCCATATAACTCATAATTATGGCCATAGCATCCTGAAGACTTTCAGCTTTGTCGAGCCGTGAAATTGCCTGTGTATATGCATCTTTATTGCCATCGAATATTTCACCCATGAAGAGGAACTTGTCGCTGATACCTATTGCCTCAGTTAAACTGGTTATCGGTTTAGCCTTCAGGTGATCTGATAAATCTTTCTCAGTTTTAATGCTTCCTGTCTGCTCAGTGTAAAGGTCGGAAGTATGGCTGAATTTATCTGCAACTATAGAGGTTTCAGTTACTTTCTTCACCGGGTCCCTTGTTTCCACTTTCTTCTCAGCAGGAGGAGAAGGAATTCCAAAAGTGTTTAATTCTTTTTTCTTCTCTTCAGATGTTTTATTTACACTGGCCGTTTGTTTCGCTACTACTGTTTTGTACTCTGATTGATCGAGATGTTTTTCAAGAACAGATCCATCACTGACAGGTATTGTGTCACCAATACTTTTGAGCAGAGCAATTACATCACCTGCACTTCTGCATTTCGATTTTGCCAGTTCTACCTGCAGAGCCGGGACACCAGGGTATTTTTTCAGATCATCAATAATTTCAGATGCTTCGTTGAGATCTTTAATAATTAAATCGATGGTTGAGTTGAAATCCATACATTTTGATGTTAATATAACAAACCATTTTCTTTATTTTGTAAAAGTAACGATTATTCAGCAAGTCATCGATGAATAAAACTACAATTTAAGTTTTGACAACAGACATTGATTACAGATGGACTTTCTTGAAAATTCAGTAAGGGTAACCGGGGAAAAAGGATCTATTGAGGTAATAACAGGTTCCATGTTTTCAGGTAAAACTGAAGAATTGATCAGACGGTTAAGAAGGGCACAGTTTGCAGGATTAAAGGTGGAAATCTTTAAACCTTCACTCGATAAGAGATACTCTGAAACCAGAGTCGTTTCGCATGACGACAAATCGATCGTTTCAACTCCGGTCGATAATGCCTCTGCAATTTTGCTTTTAGCGGGCAATGTTGATGTTATCGGAATCGATGAAGCGCAGTTTTTTGATGATTCTATCATTGAGGTTTGTAACACGCTGGCTGATAATGGTATCCGGATAGTGATTGCAGGTCTGGATATGGACTTTATGGGAAAACCTTTTGGCCCATTGCCTGCACTTCTTGCTGTTGCAGAATATGTTACAAAAGTTCATGCAATATGTATGCGCTGCGGGAATCTTGCACAATATTCCTTTAGAAAATCAGAAGATGCACAGGTTGTGCTCCTCGGTGAAAAAAACCTTTATGAACCTCTTTGCAGGAATTGTTATAATGAAGCTTTGAAAAAATAAATATTGAAACTCAGTTCATCAGATATTGCCAAAATTATAAAAGGTAAGCTCACGGGACCTGCTGACCTTTTTGTTACAGAAATAGTGACAGACACCCGTCAGTTAAGTATAACAGATGGTGTTCTTTTTTTTGCATTAAAAGGAAAGAATCACGATGGTCACAATTTTATTGACAGCCTGTACCAGAAAGGCATCAGGATTTTTGTTGTGGAAAAGCTTCCCGAAGAGATCGAAAGATATAATGAAGCAGCGTTCATAGTTACTGTTAATACGGTTGAAGCATTACAATTATTAGCTTCTTTCAGAAGAAAATCCTTTCATTCACCTGTAATAGCAGTCACGGGAAGTGCAGGTAAAACCGTTGTTAAAGAATGGCTGGCAGATATCCTTGGCGTTACAACTTCTGTTATCAGAAGCCCGAAAAGTTATAATTCACAGATAGGAGTACCACTTTCAGTCCTGAAACTGGAAGACAAATATAAACTGGGAATATTTGAGGCAGGTATATCATTACCGGGTGAGATGACTAGACTTCAGAAGGTCATCGATCCAGATATTGGTGTAATAACAAATATCGGCGATGCTCACCGGGAGAATTTCCCAGATAATAAAATGAAAGCAGAGGAGAAACTTAAGCTGTTTGTAAATTCCTCTTTAATAATATATTGCAGAGATCATGAGATTATTCATAAAGCAATCCTGAATAACGAAAAATTAAAATCGAAGAAGCTGGTGGACTGGTCATGTGAGAATGCAGGGGCAAAGATTTTTGTTAAAAAGAATTCTTTGACAGTAGGTCGTACCGGTATCCGGATGACCTATAATGTTAATAATTACGATTTTGAGATTCCATTCTCTGACAGGGCATCAGTTGAAAACGCTATTACCGTTGCTTCGGTATGTCTTGCTTTGGAAACGCCAGCTGAAGTTATTTCCAGAGGGATTGCAGGACTTGTCTCAATAGCTATGAGGATGGAACTAAAGAGTGGTATTAATAATTGTCAGCTTATCGAAGATTATTATAATTCAGATCCGGGGTCGCTAGGAATGGCTCTTGAGTATCTTAAATCGCAGGATGGCAGGGAGACTACCTTAATACTTTCTGATTTTGTTCAGAGTGGCAGAGATGAAAAGGATTTATATGGTGAGGTCGCAGGTCTTATAAGGAAAACAGGTATTAAAAAGTTTATAGGGATTGGAAATGCACTTGTAAGAAATAGCACTTTATTTGCTGATGGAGCAAGATTTTTCTATACAACTGATGAGTTTATCAATAGTTTAAATATTACTGAGTTCAGAAATGAGATAATACTTCTTAAGGGAGCAAGGATATATGAGTTTGAGAAAATAGGCAAACTGCTTGAACAACAGATTCATCAGACAGTTCTTGAGGTAAACCTGGATTCCATATCTCACAATCTTAATGAATTCCGCCGGCATCTTAATCCGGATACAAAGATTATGGCAATGGTCAAAGCATTTGCTTATGGGGCGGGACCAGCTGAGATATCAGCATTGCTTGAGTACCAGAGAGTAAGTTATCTGGCAGTAGCCTATGTCGATGAAGGAGTAGAGTTGAGAAACTCGGGTGTAACATTACCCATCATGGTTATGAATCCTGATCCTTCGGCATCAGAATTGATGATAAAATATTCTCTTGAGCCTGAAATATTTAGTCTTTTATCTCTTGAACAATTTGTAGCGGTGGCTTCCAGACACGGATTGATCAGCTATCCTGTACATATTAAAGTTGATTCAGGAATGCACAGGCTGGGCTTTATGCCGGAAGACGTTAATACCCTGGCTAAAAGAATTAAAGAGCAGGAATGTTTAAGAATCGTTTCGGTTTTCTCACATCTGGCAGGAAGTGAAGACCCTGCATTGGATCATTTTAGTCACCATCAGGTGAAAGTTTTTTTAAGGGCTGTTGAACAGATCCGTGAGACAATAGGATACGCATTTCTTCGTCATATTCTAAATTCCTCAGGTATTGCACGTTTTCCTCAATATCAGTTTGAAATGGTGCGACCAGGCATTGGGATGTATGGTGTCGGGCATTTTGAAGGTTTTGATCTTAAAACAGCCGGACGTTTCAAGACAAGGATTTCACAGATCAAGAGAATCAGAGCTGGCGAACCGGTAGGTTATGGTTGTGCAGATGTGTCTGAAAATGAAAGGATTATTGCTATATTACCTGTTGGTTATGCAGATGGTTTAAACCGGAAATTAGGTAACAGAAACGGGTACCTGTTTATTAAAGGTTCAAGAGTTTCAATAATTGGGAATGTTTGTATGGACATGTGTATGGCGGATATTACCGGGCTGAATGCTGAAACAGGTGATGAAGCTGAAATTTTCGGAGAAAGAATTTCAATAGATGAGATTGCTGAAAAATGTCAGACTATTCCTTATGAGATCCTAACTTCAATTCCCAGGCGTGTGAAGAGAGTCTTTTTCAGGGAGTAGTCAGAACAGGTTTCAACAAATTACTTGTCAGCCCTGTTCACTTATATATTCAAGTTGGTTGCCGTCGAGAATACTTATCCTTCTTCCTGTAATTTCAATGATTCCTTCAGAGGCCATGTTAGAGAGTGTTCGGATAGCATTTGAAGTAGTCATGTTTGACAGGTTGGCGATATCTTCCCGTGACAATGAAACCCGGATTGTTTTGCCGTCTGCTTCATAACCATATGTATCACGCAGTATCAATAGCGATTCAGCAACACGTCCTCTGATATGTTTCTGGGTAAGCGAAACAGTCCTGTTGTTCGAAAACCATAATTCGTCAGCAATTACCTTCATAAATTTCATTGAAAGGTCAGGATTTTTCTTCAGGGTCCTCACAAAGGAACTTTTCTCAAAAATACATATTGCAGAGTCTTCAATTGCTATGGCTGAAACTGACCACGGAATATCAGAAAATAATGCTTTATAGCCAATAAATCCCTGCTGGCGCACCATCCTGAGTATCTGCCCTCTTCCACCAACTCCCTCCTTAAAAACTTTTACTTTACCTGAAGCCAGGCAGATCAATCCATGTGGCTTTTCTCCTTCTTTGAATAAAAACCGGCCCTTTTTAATAATTTCCAGGGTATGTTGTTGGACAAGAGTTTCTTTGTCTTTCTGATTTAATCCTTTAAAAATGGAAGAAGATCCTTCCAGGCACAACTCTATATACGGATTAAGATATTGCATGAAATGACCATGTTTAAATTAGTACCTTGCAACAAGAGGCATTCTTCTACCTGCTCCGAAGGCCTTTGATGAGATTCTTAAAACTGGTGGTGCCTGATATCTTTTGTACTCATTGAAGTCGATCATCCTTATAACTTTTAAAACTGTATCTCTTTCTGCACCTTCACTTATGATACGACTGGCAGGCTTCTGTAATTCGATATACTGGTACAAAATTAAATCAAGTATGTTGTAATCGGGAAGTGAATCAGTGTCAAACTGGTCAGGTCTTAATTCTGCAGAAGGCAATTTCCTGATTATGTTTTCAGGAATGATTTCGCTTTCCCTGTTAATGAAACCTGCAAGCCGGTAAACATCAGTTTTATATACATCACCTATTACAGACAAACCACCGGCCATATCTCCATAGAGAGTACCATATCCAACTGCGGCTTCGCTCTTGTTAGATGTATTCAATACAATGCATCCGTATTTATTTGAGACAGCCATCAGCAGAATAGCTCTGATGCGGGCCTGAATATTTTCTTCAGTTACATCGCGGTTCATCCCTTTGAAAACAGGTGCAAGATCTTCCTCGAAAGCACGGAATGGCTTTTCAATATTTACAATATCATAATGCACTTTGAGAGAATCGGCAAGTGTTATGGCATCCCTTACAGAATGATCAGATGAGTATCGGGATGGCATAAGCAATGCCCTCACGTTTTCATTCCCCAGTGCGTCCACTGCAAGACAAAGGCAAATAGCAGAATCTATACCTCCTGAAAGTCCGATAATACTGCTTTTTAAACCTGTTTTAGTAAAATAATCGCGCAACCCTGTCACCAGAGCTTTGTGTATAAGAGAAATAGAGTCAGTTTTTGTATCTCTCTTAGCAATTGAACCTGATTTAATGTTCTCAAATGTGTAGGTCTCAACTGCTTCTTCGAAAAAGGGGAGTTGATTAAATACCTCACCCTTTTCGTTGACCACGATTGAGGCACCATCGAAGATAAGTTCAGTATTTGCACCTGTCTGGTTAACTGATATTACAGGTATTTTGTATTTGATGGCTTTAGATATGAAGATGTTTTCCTTTGCTTCAATTTTGGAATATGAAAATGGCGAAGCAGCAATATTGATTATTATATCCGGATTTTGCCTTGCAAGTTCTTCCATTGGGGAGACTGTGTAAAGTCTCGTCTTTTCGAATTCGTTGTCGAATGGCTGTTCGTCCCAGAGATCCTCACAGATTGTAATCGCAAGCTTTATACCTTTGAATAAAAAAACCGAGAACTGTTTCTCAGGTTCAAAGTACCTGTATTCATCAAAGATGTCATAAGTAGGCAGCAATGCTTTATTTGCAGAAAAAATAACTTTTCCCTCCGATAACAAAAGTGCCGAATTATAGAGTTTTTTGCCTTCATGCTTTTTGTTAATGGTAGGAGAGCCCACAATAGCTGCAATTCCGGTACATTCTTTGGCAATCTCTTTAACGGTATGGTCGCATTTTTCGATAAAATCAAGTCGGTCAAGCAGATCAAGCGGAGGGTATCCTGGTATACAGAGTTCAGAAAAAATAATAAGATCCGATCCCGCTGCTTTTGCTTTTCTGATTGCCTTGCAGATTAAATCCTTATTACCGGTAAAATTTCCGATATGATAATTCAATTGTGCAACGGTAAATTTCATCAGTGTTATGTTAAAAGTTAACTCCGAACCTGAAGCTCAGCATCTTATGCGACACTTTATCAGTAGGCTGATTCCCATTATCCTTGGTAATGTCAAGAAAATTATTATCAAAACTCAAACCAAATACCAGCGCAGTTGTACCACCCAGAGAATATTCAATACCGGCTGTAACATGGTAAGAAAGGTTAAACATCCTTAATTCATTTGTAGCATTTTCGTCTGTGATATTAAGAGATGGAATATCAGCGCTTCTGCTTATTACAATTTTAGGATCGAGTCCTAAATCGGAGAAATAAGTAACGTATCCGATCTGGTTTGTTTGAAGTTTTAACCCGAGAGGGAATACCAGGTATTGAATTTTATATACAACAGGGTTGCCGGGTAAAACAGTTGATTTTGAATTTGTAAACTCCAAAACTGTCGTATCAGTGCTAACCAGCCTGCCTCCGGCTCTCATCAGACTTATTCCGGTTGAAAAGGAATAGTTTGGTGTGAAATACTTATTAAATGTTAATCCAAAGTTGAAACCTGCTCTTGCACCATCATTTTGTACTTCCTTAATATCGGTTGAAAACCAGCTGATAATAGGATCGGCATGTATTCCGAAACTAATTCTTTGCTGGGCATATGAAATGACCGGGAAAATAATCAATAAGAAGATGAGAGTAATTTTTTGTGCTCCTGATTTAAAACTTTGAAAATATCTTACTAGTATCATGATGTCCATATTTTACTTAGATTTAATGATTCTTATTTGCCACCATGGCACGAAGGCGCAAAGAATCACCAAGTTAAAACTTCAGATCTCGAGGTTCTTGGTGTAACTTTGTGTCCTGGCGTCTTTGTGGCAAAAAAAGATCATACCAATTTTTAATTTCAATTCTTTTGTAAAAATAACAAATAATAAGAGAAGTAATTATATCGTTTATTTTAGTAGCCTTGTAATGCGAAAAGTATGTATTTTAGACTGCCAAAAAAGAACATTATGAGAATCCGGTTTATGACTTTTGTGTTTTTATTGTTGATTGCAGCAGCAGCCCCTTCTTGCAAAAAAAATCATTACAAGGTTAATACATCATCAATCAAAGTAAATATTAAAATAATGAGACTCGAGAAAGATCTTTTCACCTTGAATCCCGATGAAATTATACCTATGGTTCCTACTCTCAAAAAGAAATATAACAGTTTCCTTCAGCTATTCAGTTTAGTGATAAATACGGGTGATATTAATGAAACATCATTTGGCGATCTACTTCTCCGGTTTTGTTCTGATAAACAGAATAATGATGTTTTTGCCCTTACGATGAAAAAATTTCCCGATATAGAGTCAATTGAAAAGGGGCTTCAGGGAGCTTTCAGTCACTATCTGTATTATTTCCCGGAGAGAGAGGTGCCAGCTGTATTTACTTGTATCACAGGATTTAATAACAGCATCATCACAGGAGATTCGTTACTTGGTATAGGTCTTGACAGGTACCTCGGAGCCGATTGTGAATATTATCCAAGGCTTAATATTTACAATTATATTGCTGCCAGGATGACTCCTGAAAATATTGTTCCTGACTGTATGTATGGGTGGTGTGCTTCTGAATGGGATTTTTCAACACTTAAATATCCGGCTGACAATGTACTGGCAGAAATTATTCACAGCGGCAAGCTTAAATACTTTGAAAAGTGCATGTTGCCGGAAACATCCGATGAAATTATTTTTGGTTTCACACCCGATCAGATGAAATTCTGCAGGAACAATGAAAGTCAGATGTGGCAATATCTTGTTGAGAATAATCTTCTGTTCAGCAGTGATCAGTTTAATATACGTAAACTTACCGGGGAAGCTCCATTTACAAGTTATTTTACAAAGGAATCACCGGGACGGGCAGCCATTTGGCTGGGTTTCAGGATTGTCGAATCATATATGATGAAAAATTCCGGAATAAAAATTGAGGAGATGATTAAAAATACGGATGTTCAGGGGATTCTGGAAAAGGCTAAATACAGCCCCCAGTAGAAATAATAAGGGACATACCATGGCATGTCCCTATTTTAATTTCATAAATTGTAATACTATTCCGGATGAATAGCCTCAACAGGGCAAACATCAGAACAAGCACCACAGTCAGTGCATACATCCGGATCAATTTTATAGATGTCGCCTTCTGATATTGCTTCAACAGGACACTCATCGATACATGTTCCGCAAGCAGTACACTCATCATTAATTTTGTAAGCCATTTCGATTATTTTTTGATTAACTAATTACAATTGCGAACAAAACTAGCTTATTTTTTTTAATTGAAAAAGAAACGTGATAAATATATGTTGATAATACTCCTTAATCAGCTAACCTTCAGATATTAAAAAATTGTACACGAGCCAACTCAGGTGTGGCATAAATATTTTGTATGAACGAATTAAAAATCGAGACTAAAAGACAAATAGAAAATTCTTGGAAGAATGTAGCTGTTCTCGATACCCCAAGCCCAGTCAGCCCTGACGAAATAGCCAAGAATCTGAGCTCTAAGTCCTGCACCAACGCCTTCAACAATAGGGTCCCTGTTTGAATCAAGAGTAACTGATACCGGGCCGTTGGTAATCTTTTCGGTATCGTAACCATTAGTTCCCGACCATGGGGATTTTCCCGACCAGGCTGTTCCCACATCACCGAATCCAATAATCTGCAAACTGTTCAGGAAGTTGGATCGCAGAGGATGACCGGCAAGATACCTCACTACCGGCCATCTTAATTCACTGTTTATGAGGGCGAAGCTATTTCCGTTTCTTACATTTTGTGAGAAGCCCCTCATATTTGTTGCAAGTGCTTGGAAACCATAGTTTACATTTGGAGTCACCGGTATGGTATTATCGAACATCGGGACTTTATTAAACAGATATCCCATCCAGTTATCGACACCTCCAAGGTAGTATAGTAGTTTCGTAGGGCCAAAGGATGTACTGGCCGCAAACCTGTTTGCCCAAATCAGTTCTCTGTGTATTTGTATATATTTTCTGAAATCCACTCCCAGAACAATCATATCTGATTTTTTACTGGTCAGTTCTCTGTAATATTCGCCGAATATCTTAAACCTCGTGCCGAAGTAAATATTAATAAGTCTCTTGCGTGTATTATCAAAAATTATTTCTCCTTTAAGGCTTGCCCATTGTTGTGAAATGTTCGGATAGTTAAGAGTAGCCATATCAGTAGCCTGAAAGACACGCCGATCGTACCTGTATGAAATTGTTCCCTTCAGTGCTAAAACAGGTGTAATGGGTTTGGAAAGAGAAAAATGTATATCCTGTGAGTAAATTTTGAAATATGTTGAATCAGAACTGGAATAGGTCTCTCTGTGATAGATTAACTGCTTGTCAAATGTCCCTTTAAGATTCTCGATACTGAGTAAGTACTCATTGCTGTCAAAATTCCCTGCGAACCTGAACCCTCCTGTGATCCTATAGTCCTCTAACAAATCAACAGTTCCGATTTGGGTCAAAAGGCTTACTCCCGGGTTAAAATAGGGAGCCCCTCCGCTATAAACCTGGTAGGAATTATTAAGAAAACTAAAGTCGATCTGGGTAGCAATATAATTATTATAAAAAGAAGTCTCATAAATTCTTATCAGAGGAAGGTTAATATGCCCTGTATCAAGGTCGATATCCATATATTTTTTCCGCCATAATTGATTATAGTAGTTTTGTTTCTCTTTTTCAAATATGTAATGATTTATGTCAATGGGTTCATTCTTGATATAATACTCATAGAGTGGTTTAGTAAGTGTATCCCTTCTTTTTTTATCTTCCGCAACAAGCCACTGCCTTAACTGTTCTATGCTGTCTGCTTTATGGTAATATTGATTTTTCTCGTCCCGAAGTTTAGTGTTCACCATCTCCCCCGGAAGTACAGGATTTGATTGGCTCTGAAGTCCTTTTCTTAAAACAAACTGCCTGTTGGTGAAAAGGACTTCACCGAATGGATCAGTTCCGTTCATAACAGAATAGTTCCGAATGTTCCTGTCATAATTAGTAAGAGGCTGGGAATTAATATAATATCTATAGTGAGCAATTGTATCAATAAAACTGATCGAGCTGTCGAATTTTGCTGTGTACCTGTTAAATATCCCGTTCTGGTTGCCTATGTATGTAAATTTATTTTTTGCGACCTCTGATGACTGAAACCTGTCAGTGTATTTACCTTCAGAAAGCCTTGCCAGGATATTGTTTTTTCTTGTTAAGTCGTATGTAAAAAGGTCGAATGTTTGTGACACTTTTTCAAAAGGATCTGCCGTATTTGTAAGGGTATCAGATAATCTGTTTGATGAAAAAATTATTTCGTCAGGGGAATCTTTCATGAATGAAGGATTAAGATCATCTGCTATATCCCTGGTGATCTGCTCATTAGTTCCGGAAGCGATAGTATGAATATATATATCCGTTATGCCATCTTTTACTGCAGAAAATACAAGACGTGATCCTTCCGGAGAATATGAAAAATCCAGGACCTTATCAAAATAAAGAAGGATTCTTTTTGTCGTTGTTTTTTCATCGACCCTGTAAAAATACATCTCAAGGTCTGATTTTTCATCATTAATAAAAGTCAGAATTTTCCCACTCGGGTGCCAGGCAATTACAGGATAAGTATTATCAACAACCTGCTCGAATTTTGGCTCTTTCCTGAAAATAATTTTTCGTTTCCCCGTTGCCTGGTTGTACAGCCAGACTCGCTTTCTTCCCCAATCATTTGTAACATAGGCGATATAATTGCCTCCCGGACTGACTTTTACCTGCTGGTAGATCTGTTCTTTTTTTGATTTTCTGATAGTGTTCATATCTTCAGGAGGAAGGTTTTTATCACCGGAAAACTCTTCCTTGTAATAATTTTTCCATTCCTTCAGAAGGTCTCTGAGTTTCTGCCCTATTACATAAAGTAAACCATCATCAATATTTTTATAAACTTTCGTAAGGTAGATTATATTTGGGATGAGAGCATTGCCGTATTTTTTACCGATGAATCTCCAGAAAGACTCACCTGCATCTATTGCATCATCGTATTCAAGATGGTTGATGTTTTTGAATTTACCCGATTTGAATCCATCTTTTACCCTGTTTTCCGCTTCATAATCCCAGCTGCCTCCCACATAACCAATGAGTCCCTTGATGTACCAGTCTGGCATGCTGATTAATGAGGAGCTTGATACTCTGTCTTTTATATCGGCATTGTATAACATTTCATTGATTATCACTTCGGTAATGGAAGCTGCAATCTGGCGCTTATATGCTTCATGGTCGCCTTCATAATAAAGCATTACTTTATTTTTAATAATCCTGTTGAAGCCGCCTGTATTATAGCTGTCCTCATCAAAAGTGACTAGTCCGATATTAGATTGTTTGTACTCGGAATTTTTATTGTATATGATGAATATAATCCTTTTCTCCAGTGCATAATCAAAAAAATCCTCGATTTCAGCCAGCTTCTTTGTAGCATAATCTGCAGTGAACTGCGCCAGATCTCGTCCATATTCATTAAAATAGCAATCAAAATTATCGAACCTGTAGAACTGCCAGTAGAAATCGTAGTACTGTACTCTGTTTTTACCGAAAGACATCTGAAGGCCATTATAAAACTGACCATATGCATTTGAATAAAAAACGCACACTATAAAAATAATAATCAGCTTTTTGATATTTATTTTTTTCAAGGCGTTCATGAGCTAACCGGATTTTAAATTAACAAATTTTGTTCCAAAAAATCCTGGTTAGACAGCAAAACTAATGATAATCTGTTTTAAACTATCTAAAAATCTCAAACTTTATTATTTTTACATCACATTATATGGTTAAATTCTTCAGCCTGATTTTTGCAACATACCATGCAACCAAATAATTCTGGGAATGGTCATATGAGGGAATTTGATTTTTCATTTTGTATATTTGTAAAAAACTTAATAATAATTCTTCAATTACTAAAATAACAGATTGATATGAAACGATTATTCTTTATTTTTTCATTACTGATTTTCACGATTTCAGTAAAATCGCAAATAGCATCAACAAAAATGCAACTATCCGCGACCGAACACGATTTTGGAACATTTAAAGAAGAGGCAGGGAGGCAGACTTTTGATTTTATTGTCACAAATACAGGTACTGAGCCATTGGTAATTCAAAACGTTGTCGCATCATGTGGCTGCACAACACCGGATTGGACAAAACAGCCTATTCCGGCAGGAGCTAAAGGTAAGGTTACAGCAATATATGATCCGAAGGACAGGCCAGGCCCGTTCAATAAGACACTTTCAGTATATTCTAATACAAAACCTGAAGTTGTTGTTCTTGTAATTAAAGGTGAAGTCATTCCTCATGAAAAAACTGTTGAAGAGTTATTTACATTCGCAGTCGGAGCTGTAAGGTTCGAAAGTAACCACCTTGCATTCACCAATGTTAAGAAAACCGAAAAGAAGATGAGGGTGATGCAATTGATAAATACTACTGCCGAACCAGTTAAAGTTGAATTTGATGCTGTACCGGCACATCTTACTCTGAAATCTAATCCTGAAACCCTTAAACCAGGACAAAAAGGGATGGTTGAAGGAACATACGATGCAACAAAAAATGCAGGGTGGGGAAATGTCAGCGATATGGTAAAAATAAAACTGAATGGAGTGATCCAGGAAAATTTATATTATTATGTATCGGCAAACCTTGTTGAAGATTTTTCTTCATTATCAAAGGAAGAACTGGAAAACGCTCCCGTATTCAAAGTCGAATCGACAACTGTTGACCTTGGTAAAATAAAGGGCTCAACACAAAACGAAGTCGAGTTCAAATTTAAAAATGAAGGTAAAAGTGACCTGTTGATCAGGTTTATAAGATCTACATGCGGTTGTACAGCAGTACAGCAGGGAAATCAGGGTGTAGGCATTAAGCCGGGAGAATCCAGTAGTATCAAAGCGGTATTTAACTCAGGCAGTTATTCCGGGAAAGTTACGAAGGCAATCTATGTTTACACAAATGATCCTAAAAATTCAGAAGTTGTGCTCATGCTTACTGCCGATGTTGAACAACCAGCCCCGGTAAAATAATTAATGAATAAGAAAAGAGAATTTAAAAGCTCACTAAAGGTACATGTAGGGATTCCGCAACCGCCAAGTATTAATCCTGACGTTCTGACAAAATCGGGGCGGAAGAAACGAAAGAAATATTCAGCAGATGAATTTGTTTCAGGGATACTCTCAGGGAACAGAACAATCTTAAGTCAGGCTATTACTCTGGTTGAAAGTTCCCTGACAGAGCACTATGAAACAGCACAGGCTATCATCGAGAAATGTCTCCCTTTCAGTTCCAGATCGGTCAGGATTGGAATAACAGGTGTTCCGGGAGCCGGCAAGAGTACATTCATTGAGACCTTTGGATTACATATTTTAGAGGAGGGACGAAAACTTGCCGTGCTTACAATTGACCCGAGCAGCAAACAGACCAAAGGAAGTATTCTTGGTGACAAGACAAGAATGGAACAACTCAGTATCCATCCGGGAGCTTTTATAAGGCCATCACCCACGACAGGTACTCTTGGAGGTGTTGCACGAAAAACCAGAGAAACAATAATACTTTGCGAGGCAGCAGGATTCGATACAATTCTGGTTGAGACAGTCGGTGTCGGGCAATCGGAAACATCAGTCCACTCGATGGTCGATTTTTTCCTTCTTCTGATGCTTGCCGGTGCCGGTGATGAGCTTCAGGGAATCAAACGGGGAATAATGGAGATGGCAGATCTTATCGCTATTACAAAAGTCGATGGAGCCAATAAACTGATCGCTGAGAATGCCCGTGTTTCTTTTCAGAACGCTCTTCACCTGTTTCCAAAAAAGGCATCGGAATGGATACCTCAGGTTCACACTTGTTCTGCATTGACCAACACAGGCATAAAAGAACTATGGGATATAATAATGGAATACTTTTCTTTTACAAAGAAATCAGGATATTTTGACACATTCAGAAAAGAGCAGGCAATTATCAGAATGCATAGTACAATTATAGAGTGTCTGAATAACTCGTTCTATAATAATAAGGAGGTGAAATTGCTGGTTCCGAAGATTGAACGACAGTTGCACAAAGGAACGATAACCTCCTTTAAAGCAGCCATACTGTTGCTCGATAAATATTTCAAAAGGCAAACTGAATTATAATTCATACCTTTGCTGGCTCAAATAAAAATAAATCAGTTACATATTCAAAACCAATGTATATGAAAAAAGTTATTTATCTTTTTGTAATAGGTGTTATATTGTCTTCATGTTCTTCAAAACCTCATTATACAATTAAGGGGAAAATTGATGGATCCGACAGCATTACTTTTTATCTTCAGAAAAGAGAAGCCGGCAAGACTGTTTCAATTGATTCTGCAGTTTCAAGGAAAGGAACTTTTACCATGAAAGGCGGAGCAGTTGATTATCCGCAGATAATTCAGCTTGTTGCCGGGAATACAAGGAAACGGACATCATTTTACCTTGAGAACTCAGAAATGAATATTAAAGGAAGCCTTGATTCTCTTTTTAAAGCAGATATCACCGGATCAAAAACACAGGATGAATACAAAGGTTATTTCAATTCTATTAAGCCATTGGGTGATAGCTATTCAAGATTCGTTATTAGATATCAGTCCGCAAGTCAGTCTGGAGATGCAGCTTCATCAGCCAAACTTGAAAAGCAGCTTGATTCTATTCAGACTGAAATGACCACTCTTCAAAAAAACTTTGTTAAGACCAACCCGCACTCCTATGTCTCTCCTTCAATCCTGTTAAGTCTTAGTGTTGAGATAGAAGCAGATGAGATCGAATCAATGGTCAATGGACTTGATACTTCAATTGCCGCCTTACCTCCGATTAAAAGTTTGAAAGAGAGAGTTGCCGTCATGAAATCGGTAGCCGTTGGTCAGAAAGCCCCCGATTTTACCCTGAGTGATGTTAATGGTAATCCGGTAGCCCTTTCATCAAAGATAGGTTCCAAATTACTATTGATCGATTTTTGGGCATCGTGGTGCAATCCTTGCCGCCAGGAAAACCCAAACGTAGTGAAAGTTTTCAGTGAATTTCACAAAAAAGGATTTGATGTTATTGGTGTTTCTCTCGACCAGAAAAAAGAGCCGTGGGTTAAAGCAATAGCTGATGACAAACTTTCATGGACCCATGTTTCTGATCTCCAATACTGGAATAATGCAGCCGCCAAATTATATGCCGTGAATTCAATTCCAGCTAATTTTCTTCTTGATGAGACCGGGAAAATAATTGGCAAAAACCTGAGGGGAGAAGCTTTGTATAATAAAGTAAATGAGGTTCTTGGAGCTAAGAAATAATAAGGAATGAGTAATGAGGTGTGAGTGGTGAGAAAACCTCACGCCTCACTCACTGCTCACCTCTTTTTTTTGCTCCTCCTTCTTGATCTCTTCAAGTATAAATCCGGTACCTCTTACTGTACGAATATCTATGTTTTTATCCTCTGAAACATATTTCCTAAGTCGGCTGATAAATACATCCATGCTTCTTCCAAGAAAGTAATCATCCTCACCCCATATCTCTGTCAGAATATCTTCTCTCGCAAGTATTTTGTTCTTGTTGATAATGAAATACTTCAATAACTGAGCCTCTTTGAGCGTAAGCTTTTCTTTTTTATTTCCGCAGATTAGCTCAAGCATGTTATATTTCAGGACTGTCTGGGATACTTTAAATTCATCATTCGTTGATGCGTAGGCTCTTTTAAGGATGTTATTTATACGCAGGATAAGAACTTCAGGATCAAACGGCTTGGTTATATAATCATCTGCCCCGATCTTAAGACCTCTAACAATATCTTCCTTAAGACTCTTAGCCGTCAGAAAAATTACGGGTACATCGGGGTGAGCCTCCTTCACTTTTTCAGCCAGGGTGAATCCGTCCATTTCAGGCATCATCACGTCAAATACACAGATGTCCGGTTTGTCCTGGTTAAACAATTCCCATGCCTCTTTTCCATCCCGGCCCAGCTTGACTTCGAAACCGCTTATTGATATATATTGAGTCAATATATTTCCAAAATCTCTGTCATCTTCAGCAACTAAAACTTTCATTTCCAGAATATTTTAATTAGAATGGTATTGTCACAGTAAATATACTACCTTTTCCCGGTTTACTGCTCACAGTTACATCTCCGCCATGAGCTTCCGCGATTTTTTTAACATAATACAGGCCAAGCCCCAGACCTTTGACTTTATGAATATTTCCTGTCGAAGCCCTGTAAAACTTATCGAAAATATGTTTCTGATCGATCTTATTTATCCCGATGCCATTATCAGCAACTTTAATATATACATTATTGTTCTGAGTGAAACCTTCAATATCAATTACAGGTTGTTTATCTGAATATTTCACTGCGTTGGAAAGCAGATTATTTAGAAGTGTTGTAAAATATACAGCGTCAAGATCAACTTTTGCATCATTGAAATTATATTTCTGATTTATGGAAGCACCGTCACCGCCGCCGGATTTAAAACTGTCGACGACATCATTCATAATCTCCTCAATCTCAATCGTTTTTTTATCCAGCTGGAATTGTGTTCTTTCCCACATGCTTATCTCAAGAATCATATTGATAAGCTGATTCAGATGAACACTTTGTTTCCCTATAAGTTTTGCTGTTTCCAGAATCTTGGAGTCATTATTTCTTATCTGTGGCATTTCCAGTGTTTTACCTGCGACTGTAATTGTAGATAACGGTGTCTTTAACTCATGGGTCATATTGTTTATAAAATCTGTCTTAAGATCAGAGAGCCTCTTTTCCTCCATAAGGTTCCTGAAGGCAATAATAAATATCATAACCACAACGATTATACTGAAGCCACTTAATGCAAGTGAGGTAAAAGTTTCTTTTAGAATTGTCTTTTGCTTATTTGTGAAATCGATATAACACTCAATATCAAGTCTGAAATTGTTTCGTTCAAAACGGTCACCTTTGACAAGAATTTCAGAAGTGTTTTTTTTAATTAAAGAAGGAGGTGCACTACCTGGAGTCGGAGGAGTTCGATCAGCAAATTCTTCACTTACGTATATCGGAATCCTGGTGTCATTATCTATCAGTTCAAAACGATTTATTACAATCTTAAAATTAAAATTCTTTTCAATTCCCTGTCTTCCAAAATAATTTCTAAGATAATCTGAAAGGTCTTCTTCCTGCTTTAGCGCTTTTTGGACAAAGGTTAAGATTTCCTTTTTTTTTGCAGCTAAGGCCGAATCGTTCTTAATGGCAGATAATTCTATTATTGCCTGTTCAGAGTATCCGTTTAAAATAAAACGCACAGTATCAAAACCATCTGTTGACAACCTCCGATTCATGCTTGAAATTGCATCTTGTGAAAACAATCTGTAACGGAGATTGAACATTTCATCTTTCTGCTGCCACACACCTTTTATAATTATTATTTGTACTGAAATCAATATAATAATTGATACAATACCAAAAAGAAGAACAGTATTTCTCTTTTTCAACATAATCAACTATTTTATAATTGCATAATGTAACTCCCTTCTACTTGTCTGACCCCGTTTCATTTTTTATACTTTACTTTCTCAAAATTATTCAAATTATTAATACTTCAGAATGATAAGACAAACATTAACCCGGTATTAACCCGGTGTTAACATAATTACAATATAGCAGGACGTATCTTTACATTGTCAAACATAAAAAAAAGTAATTATGAAAAAGTTCAGTGTATTTTTAATAGTTATTCTCCTTGTCTCAATTGGTTCTTCTTTTCAGCAGGTAACTGCCCAGGAAAAGACAAAAGAAGAGCAGGAAGCTGACCTGAAGATTCAGCAGAAAATCGACGAGCAGAAAAAAGCAATGACCGAACAAAAGAAAGCCCAGACTGATGCAGAACAAAGCCTGGAAAAGCAACAAGCCGAAATTGATAAAAAAACGTTTGATGTACAGGTTAATGTTGAAAACGCAGATAGAGACAGTGAAAGAATCTTTAGGAACTTGCCAAGAGGGAACAGGTCATTCTATTTTAATGATCCTTTCGAATTCTCCGGTCAGGATATGCAGGGATTCTTCGAACATTCAATGGGTGGCGATTCTGAAAGGACGACATGGGACTTTTCCAAGACGGTAAAAGACAACACATTCTCGGGAGATTACACCTTTGATGTGGAGAAATCGGCAAAGTCGGTTGTAATGTCGGTGATGGGCGATTGTAAATCGGGTGAAATCCGAATCAAGATCATTATGCCCAATGGCAAAAACTATTCAGATATCTTGATCGACGAATCTGGCAATCTCAACTGGCGAAAGTCATTCACACTATCTGAAACAGAGAATCAGGATAAAACCGGAGATTGGAAATTTCAGATTTCATCCTCCAAAGCCACTGGGTTTTTCAAGATCTCACTTCAGACTTATTAATTTTCATTCCCGATAAAAAGAAGACCGGCATAGGGGTCCGGTCTCCTTTTTTCTATTTTCTGCCTGTATATCCTGATTTTTTACCTGAAGATCTTACCTGGCAGTTATTAAAGAACGGATCCCAATTCCTGTTCTGATAAAACTCCGATGTTTTGATGTTAAAATATCCAAGGATATGTTTGGGCGACAGCGTGTACATCAACTCATCATTATCTCCCCAATATGGATCGGTAACAGTCAGCACTTCTTCGATACCAACATCTTTTTTGTTGGAAACACCTGTATACATTTCATAAATAACTTTAGGTATTGCAATAATAATAGTGAATGAACCATAATCTTTCCTCTGAAATAGAAAGTAACTAACTTCAACAGGCTCGTTTGGATTTACCCGGTCGGTAGAATGAGCCAACTGACTTTCGAAGATAAACCCTTCATTCATAATGTTTTCAACGATATCGAACTCCTTAGTGTTATGGAGGAAGAAATAGCAGTCTTTAAAATTTTTCAATATTGATGCAAGTATCTCTCCTTTATTCTTCATCCGGCAGGAAGTAGATTTTCCATTAATCTTATCCAAAAATAGCGTATATTATTTTATTTGCAACACTTAAACCATTTGTTCTGTTATATGTTAAATTTGTAGTGGTCGATCACTTTTCCAGATAATGAGAAAAATATGCTTTCTTCTGATAACCTGTTTTGCTATATCCTGTGGCCGCGATGGTGCTGATTCCGGCAACAAAATAATTACTGTCAGTATTGCACCTTTCAAATACTTTGTTGAAGAGATTGCAGGGAATGACTTTACGGTTAACATTATGGTTCCTGCCGGAGCTGATCCTCATACTTACGAGCCTTTTCCTGAACAAGTTAACAAACTCAGGAAATCAGTCGCCTATATAAGCAATGGTTATCTGGGTTTTGAAATGAACTGGCTGGACCGTTTTTATGAGACAAACAGGACAATGAAGAGGTTATCGTTAGGAGATAAGATTGATCCTATTACATCAGGTCATCACCATGAAGGAGGGCACGTCGAAGGTGCAGATCCTCATTATTGGGTATCACCCACATGTGCTTTAATAATGGCATACTCTGTAAAAGGATTACTGTGTGAGCTCAATCCGTCACAAAAACAGAAATATGAAACAAATTATCAGCTTCTTATTTCAAAAATTCAGGAAGTGGATAATAAAGCCAGGGAACTTTTTTCAGATGTGCCGAACAAATGTTTTATGATATATCATCCGAACCTTGCATATGTTGCAAGAGACTATGGTCTTGAAGAGATCCCTGTAGAATTTGAGGGCAAAGAACCGCCACCGTCAAGAATGAGAGAACTTATTGATCTTGCCAGGAAAGATAACCTCAAGACAATATTTGTTCAAAGGGAATATGATACCAAAAATGCGAAAACTATAGCCGGAGAAATAGGTGCTAAGGTAATATTGATAGATCCTTTGTCGGAAGACTGGCAAAAGTCAACTACGGATATTATTGATGCCCTGCATAAAAGTTTACTTGAAAGCTCAAAATAGTCACGATTTATGGCGTATTTATTCGAAATGTATTCTTTGTCAGCTTCTTATGGTGCAAATATGGTTTTGCAGGATGTGGATTTCAAAGTAAATGAGAATGATTTTATTGGCGTCATTGGTCCGAATGGAGGCGGAAAGACAACACTTTTAAGAGTAATTCTGGGTTTGGTGAAACCGGTTAAAGGTAAAATGGTTTTCAATAACGAACTTTTAGATGGAAACAGTATCGGCTATCTTCCCCAGATGTCAACAGGAGACATTAACTACCCTGTCACAGTTACTGACATAATTCTTTCAGGCCTGATGATCCGGAAAGGGATCATATCCAGAATGTCCGCTTCTGACAAGAAAAAGGCAGATACCGTGATTGATGAGCTTGGATTGGCAGGGATGTCTAAATCCACCTTAAATGAATTGTCCGGCGGACAGATGCAAAGAGTATTCCTGGGTAGGGCGATTATCGGAAACCCCAGATTACTTTTACTTGATGAACCTGGAAATTTCGTTGATACAACTTTTGAAAACGATTTTTATGAAAAATTGAAAGACCTTAACAGCCGTATGGCAATACTCATGGTTTCACACGATGTAGGAACCATTTCATCACATATTAAATCGTTTGCCTGTGTAAACAGGAGTCTTCACTATCATCCTTCACATGAGATCACAAATGAAGATCTGCTTGCATACGGATGTCCGATTCAGCTTGTTGCACATGGCGATGTTCCACATACAGTACTTAAATACCATAAATAGTGGAAACCAGTATATTTCAATACGGATTTATAATTAAAGGACTTCTTGGAGCTGTCTTTGCCAGCATAACTGCCGGGTTAGCAGGAACATACGTTGTGTCGAAAAGGATGGTTTTTTTAAGCGGAGGTATAACACATGCCTCATTTGGCGGTATTGGCATTGGCTATTTCCTGGGTATCAACCCTGTAGTTGGAGCTGCTGTTTTTGGTATCCTGTCAGCCCTGGGTGTTGAGTATCTTTCTGTTAAGCAGAGAATAAGAGAAGACTCTGCAATAGGAATATTGTGGGCTTTTGGAATGGCTATTGGAATAATCTTCATCTACCTGACACCCGGATATACGCCTAACCTGATGAGTTATCTCTTCGGGAGTATTCTCACCGTTTCACGTGCCGATATAATTGCATTGGGAACAATGTCAGTAATATTGATACTTTACTTTGGAATATTCTACAGGACAATACTTTATATCTCTTTCGATGAAGTATTTGCAAGGACTTACTCCTCATATGTTAATGTATTTAAATATATTACAACTTCATTGATAGCATTGACAATAGTTTTGAATATAAGGATGGCCGGGGTAGTTCTGGTTATCTCATTGCTGACTATCCCGCCAAACATAGCAATGTTATTTACCAGGGTCTATTTTAAAATAGTTGTTTGGTCTATTCTTGCCGGATTTGTAGGAACAGCAACAGGTTATGCGATTTCATATTATGCAGGAATTCCTGTAGGCGCAACAATAATCTTTACTCTTGTTATAATCTGGGTTCTGGTAAAAGGCACTATCCAATTAATAGCACAAATATCTAAGTTTATTAACTCTAGGCACTTTAGTCACTCCAACCTTTAGTCACTACAAAATCCAAGCACTTATTAATATTGAATGACAAAATAATAAAAGAGTATTTATAATATAAAATACGATTACGATGGATTACGATCTAATAATAATTGGCAGCGGACCCGGCGGTTATGTTGCTGCAATAAGGGCATCACAGTTGAAAATGAAAGTAGCAGTAGTTGAAAGAGCTGAACTCGGAGGAATCTGTCTCAACTGGGGATGCATACCCACAAAATCGCTCTTGAAAAGCGCCCAGGTCTTTGATTATTTGACTCATTCATCTGATTATGGGATTACTATTTCGGGTGAAGTAAAACCGGATTTTAGTGCAATTGTTTCCAGAAGCAGAAATGTGGCCAACGGTATGAGTAAAGGAGTTCAGTTCCTTTTTAAAAAAAATAATATTGAGCACATCAAAGGATATGGTCGTCTTCTAGGGAAAAATAATGTTGAGGTGGAGGATCTTGACGGGAATAAAAAAAAATATACTGCGCCGAATATAATTTTAGCGACTGGTGCAAGATCGAAGGAGTTGCCAAATCTGAAACAGGATGGGAAGAAGATAATCGGCTACCGTGAGGCTATGACACTTGAAAAGCAACCGGGTTCAATGGTTGTTGTGGGATCTGGGGCAATCGGTAGTGAATTTGCTAATTTCTATCAGTCTCTGGGAACAAACGTGACTCTTGTAGAGTTTTTACCAAGGATTGTCCCTGTTGAAGATGAGGAAGTCTCAAAACAACTTGAGAGATCGTTTAAGAAAATTAAAATGAAAGTAATGACCGATTCCTCGGTTGAGTCTGTTGATACTTCAAAAGAAAAGTGCCAGGTGACTATAAAAACACCAAAGGGGAATGAGGTCGTTGAAGCTGATATTGTCTTATCAGCTGTTGGAATAACTACAAACATTGAAGATATTGGTCTCGAAAGCGCTGGTGTTAAAACTGATAAGGGTAAAGTCGTTGTAGATGATTATTACCAGACTTCGATTGAGGGCATTTTTGCTATCGGTGATATTGTTCATGGGCCGGCACTTGCACATGTGGCTTCTGCAGAGGGGATAATTTGTGTCGAAAAGATTGCAGGATTATCAATCGAACCTCTTGATTATAAGAATATTCCCGGATGTACATACACAACTCCTGAGATAGCATCATGTGGTCTTACAGAATCTGCTGCCAGGGAAGCCGGCTATGATATCAAAGTTGGAAAATTCCCGTTTACAGCTTCAGGAAAAGCAAGTGCTTCAGGTGCAAAAGATGGTTTTGTTAAACTTATATTTGATGCAGCATATGGAGAACTGCTTGGTGCACATATGATCGGAGCTAATGTTACCGAAATGATTGCAGAAATAGTTGTTGCCAGAAAACTTGAAACTACGGCACACGAAATAATTAAGTCGGTACATCCGCATCCTACAATGTCAGAGGCTATAATGGAGGCAGCAGCAGCGGCTTACGGGGAGGTGATACATCTTTAACCTCCTGAACGCAACCTTTCTTTAAAAAAATCCATCAATCTTTATAGAATTACTGGCATTTAAGATAATTATTTTATATTTTTATGTTCTCAATCAGGTAAAAAAACCTTGTCGGAGATAAAAAAAATAATAAAAGGTTGTCTTGCCGGTAACAGAAGGGACCAGGAACTTCTGTACAGAAGACATTCTGCGAAGTTATATGCAGTGTGCCTTCAGTATTCGGGTAATGAAGAAGAGGCAAGAGATATTTTGCAGGAAGGATTTATTAAGATCTTTGAAAACCTTGATCATTATAAACATGAAGGTTCATTCGAGGGTTGGATGCGCCGGATTACAGTAAATACAGCGCTTGAAAAATTCCGCAGCAGACATAACCTCTATCGTGTCGATGATATAGATATGATACAGGAGCCAGATGCAGAACCTGATAATCAGGATTATGCTGGTCTTGAAGCTAATGATCTGCTCGAAATTATCAGGGAATTGCCCACGAAATACAGAATGGTGTTTAACCTTTACGCAATTGAAGGATATTCACATAAAGAGATTAGTACTATGGTGAATATTTCAGAGGGAACTTCAAAATCAAATCTTTCCCGTGCAAGGGTTATCCTTCAGAGAAGAGTAGGATCATATACCGGAATTAAGAAGAACGTCGCAAATGAATGAAAAAGGGGCAAATATAGATCTTCTATTTAGAAACGGACTTAAAGATTTCGAAGTACTTCCGCCACCCGGGGTTTGTGATAGTATTCTCTCGGCAGTCAAAATTAAATCAAGGCCATATATATTTCTGAGGATTGCTGCTTTGATTACTATTCTGCTGACACTAAGTTTTTTAACTTACAGATGGAGCCGGGAATTGTCAGTCGGGCCCTCATCTCCTGTAATTGCTTTTAATGTACCGGTTTCCCTTCCGGTTATTTATAACCCCATTGATAATCCACAGTATTTACGAGAGGAGAAATTTGTTCCGTTTAAAAACTCTTCTGATATCCTGACAGTGACCGATGATCAGGCTACAATTCAGAAGGAAATTGAAACGACCTCTTCTCCTGATCAGATTATGAATATTCTGAAAACTAAGAGCCTGTTTATAACTAATAATGAAGCAACTGATGGACTTTCCCTGACACCGCTGATTACATCTAAGGAAAATCCTATAAAAATTAACCTTCCTGATTTTCAGTATTTTCCGGAGAATATAATCACTAAACCGGAGAAAAGGTGGTCTATAGCTGCTATGGCTTCTCCAACCTATTATTCGAGTTTTAATTCAGGGAGTGATGCACTGTCAAAACAACTAGTGGCATCGGAACAGCCTCTTGTTTCATATTCAGGGGGCGTCGCATTTTCTTATAAAATCAGTAAAAGATTCAGTATACAATCCGGGCTTTACTATTCCTCTTTAGGACAAAAGGTAGATGGTATAAATTCCTTCAGCGGATTTCAGAAATATGATTATACTAAAGGAGGTACTAACTTTGAGGTGCTTACCACAAATGGTACTGTTTATGCAAATAATCCTGATGTTTTTCTCAGCTCTGACGGTACAAACAGAGTACTTACAGCTTACACAAATGATGTATTTGACCCTAAAAAAGCAAGTCTTCAGCCTATCAACAATTCACTGGACCAGAATTTCAGTTACCTGGAATTACCGGTCATCTTGAGATATAAAATTGTGGATAAAATGATTGGTATCAATCTTATAGGTGGATTATCATATAATCTATTGGTCAATAATTCAGTATATACTACGATTGATGGCAACAGATATTCAATAGGAAAGACTGAAGGACTAAATCCTCTTACTTTAAGCAGTTCTCTGGGGATGGGAATGGAATATAATCTATCTGGTAAATTATCTCTCAATCTCGAACCAACTTTCAGATATTACCTGAATCCGTTCAGTGTTACAACAGGTTCATTCATTCATCCCTATTCTTTCGGGATCTTCTCCGGAGTTTCATATAAATTCTAGACCTGTCATCCCTTTTCCTCCTTTAATTTTTCCCCGGCCACATCTTTTATTGGTTTTTTCGGTATCTATTCAATGATTAATTTACCCTTACCGAAATTATTTTTCAGGCGCAAAAATGTTACCTTTGCACTTTATTTTTTACTACTTCAATTATTATGATATATACAAAAAGGAAAACGGTGCTTACTGCTTTTGTTCTGACTGGAACAATTATTATCATTCTTTCAATCGCCCAGAACTTTAAAGGATTTAGCAACACTCCAGCAGGGGTGCATCAGCCAATAGATACAGTTTATAATATCAAATCATTTAAATTACCTGATGAAGTGACATTTTCAGGTGAGACAATGCCTCTCGACAACTTTGATACAAGGGAGAGTCTTGAACGTGAAATCCTGACAAGTGCATACCGACACTCCTCAACGATTCTGATTATAAAGAGAGCGAACAGGTATCTTCCCCTTATAGAAAAAATTCTTAAAAAGAATAATATTCCTGATGATTTCAAATATCTGGTAGCTGCCGAAAGTGAATATAGTAATATGGTTTCTCCGGCAGGAGCTACAGGCTTCTGGCAGATAATGCCTGAAACAGGAAAGGAAGAAGGATTGGAGATCAACACTGTTGTTGACGAAAGATACGATGTTGAAAAGTCAACACAGTTCGCATGCGATTATTTTATAAAATCCTATGAAAAATATGGCAACTGGACACTTGCTGCCGCTTCATACGATGGCGGACGAGCCGCAATAGATGAACAGATAGAAATACAGCATCAGCATAATTATTACGATCTTCTGTTAAGCGATGAAACAGCAAGATATATATTCAGAGCAGTGGCATATAAACTTATAATTAGTGATCCGGAGAATTATGGATTTAAGATCTCAAAAACGGATTTATATCCGGAACTAAAATACGCTGAATTAAAAGTTGACAGTGCTATTACCGATTTTTCAGCTTTTGCTGAAAAGTTCGGGACAAATTATAAGATGTTAAAAATTCTGAATCCCTGGCTCAGGAAACCATTCCTGACACCAAAATCAAATAAAGAATATATGATTAAGATTCCTTCAGAGGGGATGCGAAACATCGAAAAAACAGAAAACGGAGAACTGACCTTTTGATGAGGAGAAGTGAAGATGAATGAGGAGATTAAAGTCCTTGGCGCAAGGGTACATAACTTACAAAACATAGATGTTACTATACCGCGAAACAGTCTTGTAGTAATCACCGGATTAAGCGGAAGCGGAAAATCATCTCTTGCCTTTGATACCATATATGCCGAGGGTCAGAGGCGCTACATGGAGACTCTTTCAGCCTATGCCCGACAGTTTCTGGGGGGAATGGAACGCCCTGATGTTGATAAGATAACTGGCTTAAGTCCGGTTATATCTATCGAACAAAAGACCACCAATAAAAACCCGCGCTCAACTGTCGGAACTATTACTGAGATTTATGATTTTCTCAGGCTATTATATGCCAGGGCATCCGAAGCATATTCATATGCATCCGGTGAAAAAATGGTTAAATATTCAGATACACAGATACTTGATCTTGTTAAAAACCGTTTCTCAGGAAAGAAAGTTTTTTTTCTTGCGCCGATAGTTAAAGGCAGGAAAGGGCATTATAAAGAGTTATTTGAACAGCTTAGAAGAAAAGGTTTCCTTAATGTTCGTATTAACAACGAAATCAGGGAACTTGCTCCGGGAATGAAGCTCGACAGGTATAAGACCCATTTTATTGAGTTAGTTGTCGATAAGTTCAAAGTTGGCGATACTTCCGATAAAAGACTCAATGATTCAATCCTTATGTCACTCGATCAGGGTGACGGAGTGATGATGGTTCTGGATAACGAAAATAACGAACCGAGGTATTTCAGCCGGCACCTGATGTGTCCAACCACCGGGTTATCATATAATGACCCCGCACCTCATACTTTTTCTTTTAATTCACCACAGGGGGCTTGTCCCCACTGTAACGGACTGGGCGAGATTTCAAGCATTGATGAGGAGAAACTTATTCCTGACAAAGAACTCAGCATCAGAAAAGGAGGGATCGAACCTCTTGGAAAGTACAGGAATACCTGGATTTTCTGGCAGATCGAAGCAATAGCTGAAAAAAATGGTTTCACTCTGGATACACCAATAAAAGAGATTCCTGAGGATGCCCTCAACAAGGTGCTTTATGGGTCGGAAGAAGTGCTCAAGTTGTCAAATACTCCTTTGGGAATGACTTCCAACTATTTCTTGACTTTTGAAGGTGTTGTGAATTTTGTAGGGAATGTTGAAACAATAAACGGCAAGAAGAACGGAACAAAAATTAAGGATCAGTATGTGCAATATAATGTTTGCCCCGAATGTCAGGGTACACGGCTGAAGAAAGAGTCATTATATTTCAGGATAGCTGATAAGAATATCGGAGAACTCTCCGCCATGGATATCAAAGAGTTATCTATCTTCCTGTCCAATATAGAGGAGAAGATGACCGGGAAGCAAAAATTAATCGCGGCAGAAATTCTAAAGGAGATAAGAGCAAAACTTGGTTTTCTGCTTGAGGTTGGACTCGAGTATCTCTCGATGAACAGAGGTGCAAGAACACTCTCCGGAGGAGAAAGTCAAAGGATCAGACTGGCTACTCAGATTGGCTCAAGACTGGTCAATGTACTCTATATTCTTGATGAACCGAGCATTGGGCTGCATCAGAGGGATAACCGGCGACTGATAGCCGCATTAAAACAACTCAGGGATGCCGGTAACTCTGTCATTGTGGTAGAACACGACAGAGAAATGATCTTGTCGGCAGATCATGTGATTGATATGGGACCGGGAGCAGGACGTCATGGTGGCCTTGTTGTTGCTTATGGAAATCCGAAGGAACTGATGAAACAGGATACACTTACTTCTTCATATCTTAATAATAAAAAGAAGTTCCACATTCCTGAAGAGAGAAGGAAAGGGAATGGTAAATTTCTGTTTCTTTCAGGTGCTTCGGGGCATAACCTTAATAATGTGGATGTTGCACTGCCTCTTGGTACATTTATTTGCGTAACAGGAGTATCAGGAAGCGGCAAATCATCACTCATTAACCAGACTCTTCATCCAGCCCTGGCAAAGAAATTTCATAATTCCGGTAAGTCGCCATTGCCGTACAGAGAAATTACCGGACTCGAACATCTCGATAAAGTTATTGAGGTAAGCCAATCACCTATAGGTAAAACTCCACGATCAAATCCTGCAACTTATACTGGTGTCTTCACCGATATACGAAAGCTTTTTGAACAGACAACTGAAGCAAAGATACGTGGATTCGGCGCCGGAAGATTCTCTTTTAATGTTAAAGGCGGGCGATGTGAGGGATGCGAAGGCGCAGGAATGAAAACCATCGAAATGAATTTTCTGCCCGATGTTTATGTTCATTGCACTGAATGTAACGGGAAACGTTATAACCGCGAAACACTTGAAGTCAAGTATAAAGGTCAGTCAATAAGTGACGTCCTGGAAATGACTATTAATATGGCAGTTGAATATTTTGCTAACATACCATCAATTTATCATAAAATAAAAACACTTCAGGATGTAGGGCTTGGATACATCAAGCTGGGACAACAGTCAACAACTCTTTCAGGGGGTGAGGCGCAACGCGTCAAACTGGCCACTGAACTGGCAAGGCGTGATACCGGTAAAACACTTTATATCCTTGATGAACCAACTACAGGATTACATTTTGAGGATGTCAGAGTTTTACTGGATGTGCTAAATAAGCTCGTTGACAGGGGTAATACCATTATCGTAATTGAACATAACCTGGATGTGGTTAAGATGGCTGATTATATAATAGATCTTGGCAGAGAAGGTGGAAAAGCCGGCGGTAATATTATATTCTCAGGATCGCCAGAACAACTTGCTGAATGTTCAGACAGTTATACGGGGAAATACCTTAAAGCAGAACTTACGGCTTAAGAATTTAATTATATTTGAATCGATTAATTATTATTGAAACCAAAATGGAGAAACCTGCTGATCTTATAAAAGATGCCTTTGAACAGAAAACATGGCATGAAATTCATACTACAGATTCATGGCGAGTGTTTAAAATTATCTCTGAGTTAGTCGAGGGATTTGAAAAACTTGCCCGAATTGGCCCATGCGTTTCAGTTTTTGGTTCTGCACGCACCTCGGTTAATAATAAGTATTATATTCTTGCGGAGGATATTGCTTTCAAGCTTACACAGAACGGATATGGTGTTATTACCGGAGGCGGACCCGGCATTATGGAAGCAGCTAATAAAGGAGCAAAAAGGGGAAAGGGCAAATCAGTAGGTATAAATATTGATCTTCCTTTTGAACAACATCCAAATCCATATATCGATTCTGATAAACTGATAACTTTTGATCATTTTTTTGTCAGGAAAGTCATGTTTATGAAATATGCTCAGGGTTTTATTGTCCTTCCGGGTGGATTCGGAACATTCGATGAGCTTTTTGAGGCAATAACCCTTATCCAGACCAGGAAGATCGGAAAGTTTCCAATAATACTGGTTGGGAGAAAATACTGGAGTGGTTTAATAGTCTGGATTAAAGAGGAAATGCTTGCTGAAGAACATAATATTTCACCTGAGAATCTGGATATATTTACCCTTGTAGATACAGCTGATGAAGCTGTAGATTATATCGTTAAGTTCTATTCAAGATATCTTCTTAGTCCAAACTTCTGATCAGACCTTTCTCATTCGATCCATCTCTCTCGTTGCATCTTTGCGTTTGAGGGTTTCACGTTTGTCATATTCTTTCTTGCCTTTGGAAATCGCTATTTCGGCTTTTGCCAATCCCCGGTTGTTGATAAAGACTTTAATGACAATGATTGTCAGTCCGCTTTCTTTTATTTTTCTTTCAATTTTTCTTAATTCACGGGCAGTAAGCAGCAATTTTCTTTCCCTGAGCGGATCATGATTATTAAGATTTCCCCACCAGTATTCAGCAATGTGCATTCCCTTAATAAAAAGCTCTCCATTGTTGAAAAAACAATAAGAGTCGGCAAGAGTGGCTTTCCCAAGTCTGATCGATTTTATCTCGGTTCCCGAGAGTATAATCCCCGCCACAAATTTTTCGATGAACTCATAATCATGAGAAGCCTTTTTATTCTTAATGACGATATTGCCGGCGCCACCTTTCATAATCTTTAATAAAAAAGTCAGTTTTGAATGTCTGGCAAAATTAAATAAATATATGGTATATTGCTTTACCAACAGGAATGATTAAAAATGTGACCGTGGAGTTGAATTCTATCTACGATTTATTAGTTGTTATCGGGCCTACTGCATCAGGTAAAACTGCCCTGGCTGCGGCCATTGCTCTGAGGGTAGGAGGTGAGATTATCAGTGCAGATTCACGACAGGTTTACAGGGGTATGAATCTGGGTACAGGGAAGGACTATGATGATTACCATGTCAATGGCACTAACATTCCTTGTTATTTGATTGATATTGCTGATCCCGGTTATAAATATAATGTATTTGAATATCAGCGCGATTTTAACAAAGTTTATTCCGATCTGAAAAAACGAAAAATATTCCCGGTTGTTTGTGGAGGATCAGGAATGTATGCAGATAGTATAATAACAGGATACAAAATGTTTGAGGTGCCTCCTGACAGCGGACTGAGAATTGAACTTGAGAAAAAATCGATGGAGGAACTCAAAGAGATCTTATCAACGTTCAAAAACCTTCATAACACAACGGATACAGATACCAGGAAGCGGGTTATCAGGGCAATTGAAATAGAACATTCCGGCAGGAACAAGGGAAATCATTGCAGTGAGTTTCCAAAAGTCAGAGCCCTTGTTACCGGTATTACGTTTGATAGAGATACCAGACGAAAAAGGATTTCAGAAAGACTTAAACAACGTCTCGATTCTGGTATGGTAGATGAAGTGAAGAATCTGATTGATATGGGTATAAACACGGAAACATTGATTTATTATGGACTTGAATATAAGTTTATTACGTTATATCTGACCGGAAAAATTTCTTGCCAGGAAATGGTCAGGGATCTTGAAATAGCTATTCACCAGTTTGCCAAAAGGCAGATGACATGGTTCAGAGGGATGGAACGGAGGGGCATTAAGATAAACTGGATCGATGGTCAATTGCCAATGGAGGAAAAAGTGGAGAAAGTAATGGAATTACTTAAAGGATAGCCTCATTCGGTTTGCCCCTTTACATATGATATGGAGAGGTCAATTTTATTTAAGGTACGTATCAAGCCACTCAAAAAATTCACGTTGCCAGATCACGGAATTCTGTGGTTTTGTAACCCAATGACATTCATCCTCGAAGAAAAGAAGCTTGCTTGGAACGCCATTTAACTGGGCAGCCTGAAATGCCTCCATGGCTTGAGTATACGGTATCCTGAAATCATTCGCTCCGGTTATAATAAGTATAGGTGTTGTCCACTTATCAACCATAAGGTGAGGGGAGAATTTATAGCTTGGCAGATTTTTCCAGTACGGCCCCCCGTATTCTTTGTTCGGAAACCAGAGCTCCTCGGTAGATCCGTACTCACTTTCGAAATCGAAAACCCCGGCGTGGGCAATTAATGCTTTAAATCTTCCCTGGTGTACACCTGCAAGGTAGAAAATCGAAAAGCCACCGTAACTTGCCCCTACTGCACCCATTCTCTTTCCGTCAATGTAAGGTTCTTTAGCCATCGCATCGGTAGCATCAAGATAGTCCTGAATGTTTTTTCCACCCCAATCGCCGGAAATCTGTTCTTTCCATTCCTGACCAAACCCTGAAACACCACGGCGGTTTGGTGCAAATACTATATAACCTTTTGCTGTCATCATCTGCATGTTCCACCTGTATGACCAGAACTGATCCAGTGAGGACTGCGGACCTCCTTCGCAGAAAAGCAGTGCAGGATATTTTTTTGCGGGGTTAAAGTCTGGAGGATAGATTACCCACATCTGAAGGTCTTTCTTATCTTTTGTTTTAATATACTTCTCCTCAACCTTACCCATTTTGATATTATCGTAGATAAATTTATTTATAGAAGAGATCTGTTTAACTGATCCCGTCTTCTTATCAATGGTGGAAAGTTCAGGAGCCATCGACATTGAAGTCAGTTCTGAAACCATAATCCCCGATTTTAGAATGAATGGTCCGAGATTATGCACTCCTTCTGTTACCTTTGTTACACTTTTCCCATGAAGGTCAGTTTTGAATATCTGGGAGGTACCCAGATGAGAACAAGCAAAGTATATTGTCTCGTTATCATCCCATGTAATATTAGATACATCAAAATTCCATCCTTTCGATATCCATGTTCCGCTTCCTTCTTTAATATTGTAAACAAACAGCCGGTCGAGATCAGCTTCATAACCATCTCTTTCCATGCTCTGATATGCTATCTTTGAACCATCCGGTGAAAAGACCGGGTATCTGTCATAGCCTTTGTTGCCTTCAGAAATATTAATTTCTTTGCCTGTTTCAAGATTATACAGGTAAATGTCTGAGTTCGTGCTTAGTGCGTCTGCTTTGCCGTTAAGCCGTTTAGTCGTATAGGCGATTGATTTCCCGTCGGGATTCCATGCAATTTCACCATCATCGAAGTATGGAGAAGTAGGTGATTCAAACCTCTGTCCTTCCATAATATCTTTTCCTTCAGATACTGTGTTTCCGTTAAAGGAGGCAACAAAAATATGGCTGTATGAATAATCACTCCAGTAGTTCCAATGTCTGTACATCAGATCGTTGATAATCCTGACATTTGCTTTAGGAAGTTTATGTTTCTCATTTGCAGTCTGGTCTAATTTGACTCTCTTCGTAAAATATATCTTGTTTCCGTCAGGCGAAACGCTGAAAATTTCAAAATCGCTTATCCCCGATATAGCTTTCTGCCCTGAGCCGTCTGTATTCATTGTACAGAGTTTACCTTTATTGACATAAGCAATAGATTTCCCGTTGTTGATCCATTGCGGAGAGCTTCCACCGTTGCTGGTCAGTTGTACGGGATTCGCTCCATTTGATGCTATCTTAAAAATATTTGTTCGTCTTGCCTCACTCTGAAGATCTATATCTGTAACTGCATACAAAACAGTCGATCCATCGGTAGAAAGTGCAAATGTACCGAGTCTTCCGAATTTCCACATTATTTCAGGAGTCATTACTCCTCCCGCTTTCTCTTCAGCAGTCAACTGGTTATTAAACTGGGGCAAAGCCTCTTTTACTACAGGAGGTTTTTGTTTGCATGAAGATGTAAAAAGAAGTGCTAAAAGAATTACCGGCAGAAGACATCTTTTCATGATTCTAAGTTATTTTCAATATTATTACTTTTTGAGGGCATCAGATACTTTAGCCTTCAGCTCATCATATAATTCCGGATTATCTTTAAGTATCTGTTTGACAGCGTCACGACCCTGACCAAGTTTGGTATCTCCATAACTAAACCAGGAACCACTTTTCTTAATAATTTCAAAATCGACTCCAAGGTCAACAATCTCTCCGAGCTGGGATATCCCTTCTCCATATAGTATATCAAAATCAGCCTTTCTGAATGGAGGTGCAAGCTTATTCTTTACAATTTTGACCCTAGTCCGGCTGCCAATGATTTCTTCACCTTCTTTAAGCTGGCTGGTCCGGCGGATGTCTAATCTCACTGATGCATAAAACTTCAGAGCATTACCACCGGTTGTGGTTTCCGGATTACCGAACACAATACCGATTTTGTCCCTGAGTTGATTAATGAAGACGCATGAGGTGTTTGTTTTATTGATATTTGCTGTAAGTTTTCGTAATGCCTGAGACATCAGTCTTGCCTGCAGACCCATCTTGGAATCACCCATTTCACCCTCAATTTCAGCCTTTGGTGTAAGTGCTGCAACTGAGTCAATAACTACTATATCAAGTGCACCGGAGCGGATGAGGTTGTCAGTGATCTCAAGTGCCTGCTCTCCATTATCAGGCTGAGAAATAAGCAGGTTCTCAACATCTACACCCAGCTTCTCTGCATAATTACGATCAAATGTATGTTCAGCATCAATTATTGCAGCAATACCTCCATTCTTTTGTGCTTCGGCGATACAATGAATAGCCAGTGTTGTTTTTCCTGATGCTTCAGGACCGTAAATCTCTATCACCCTTCCACGTGGTATTCCACCAATACCAAGAGCAGCATCAAGTCCTATTGAACCTGTTGAAATGACCTGAATGTTATCGATTGCATGATCACCTAATTTCATTATTGTTCCCTTACCAAAATCCTTTTCAATTTTCCCAAGGGTAACCTCAAGTGCCTTAAGCTTCTCTTTATTTATTTCTTTTCTTTCTATGCTCATATAATTGGTTTTATTGATTGTACAAATTGAAAATCTGTTTAGTGTGCCCGCTGGTATCGACCTTTATGATTATCTTTTCAATTATCCCTTTTTCATCAACAATAAATGTTGTTCTGATAACACCCAGAAAGCTTCTTCCGTACATTTTTTTTTCTCCCCAGACACCATAATCATTCAGAATTTTTTTAGAAGTATCGGCGATAAGAGGAAATGGAAGTGAATATTTATCAACGAAACCTTTATGCGACTTTTCATTGTCGGGACTTACCCCGATAACTGCAAAACCTTTGTTTAATAATGAATCCCAATTATCACGCAGGTTACAAGCTTCTGCGGTACAACCAGGTGTGTTATCTTTTGGATAAAAATATAAAACTACTTTTTTACCTGTAAAATCACTTAGTTTTATAGTTTTGCCGTTCTGATCAATACCTTCAAACCCGGGGGCTTTCATTCCCTCTTTTAATTGGATCATGGTCATTTATTTTGTTATTATGGGTAAATTTACGAAGTTTGAATTGTTATTTGCAAAAAATCAGTCAATTGTTATTAACATAAATCTTCTGGCAAAGAATTAGAACATTCAAAGTAATGTATTGAAAATTAATTATTTGCCAATTATAACGCAGGTATGAAATTGAAGAAACAGATAATTTTGTTTTGCCTTTTAACGGTTATTGAAATACTTTTTAATAATCTTTTTTCCCAGAACATTCAGACGAAACCTACACGCCAATCCTCTTTTGAAGCATTTTCACAAGGGAATTATGAGAAGGCATACACTGAATTCAGGGAATTGCTCCTGACTTATACCAAAGATCCATTGTATAAGTACTATTCAGGCGTTTGCCTGGTAAAGCAGAACAAGGACCCGGGTGAGGCAACAAACCTTTTGAAAGAGGCTCTTCAGGGAAGCGGTGCCGTAAAGACATTGCCATCTGATGGATTATTTTATCTCGGGCGTGCACAGCAAATGTCGGGGAAATTCTCAGAAGCAACAATGTCGTATAATTCGTATACTGACCGGGTTGGGAAAAAAGCCGCAAAGGAAATGGGTGTTCCGGAATTTTTACAACAGTGCATACAAAAAAGAGGACAAGTTGCAGAATCTGAACTCATACCAGTTGCGAACTTTAAAAATGATAAAGCAGACACCAGTACGACAGAGGCTAAACCCACAATTAAGGAACCAATTCAAAAAACTACTGACAAAGCACCTCCCCAAAAAGTTAATCTTCCTGCAAACTATGAAAAAACTTTAAATGAAGCTATTGAATTTCAATTTAAAGCAGATTCACTTCTTGAACTTGCTGGTGAGCAAAGAAAAGAGTTGGAAAAACTTTCAGTTACTGAAAAGTCTGCCCTAAAGACCAGAATTTCCGAAAATGAAAAACTTGCTGCATCTTTTCAGAAGTCAGCTGATCAGAAATACGGTGAAGCTCAGCTTGCTATGAACCATCAACATGATACATCCGGACTTCAAAAAGTGACTCCTGAAAAACCGGTAAAAAGTCTAGTTAAGGATTCTGCCGGAATGGCTGATAATAAAATAGTTAAAGTAGCAGATAAAAGATCAGATACAACTAAAGTGGTTATTTCTTCAGTCAAACCTCAGATGGAAATATTTGCTTTGTTCGAAGCGTTGTCTAAACCGGTGACAGACCCGAAGGCAAAGATAATAATTGATCCGGAGGTGCCTGCGGGACTTATTTACCGTATTCAGATCGCTGTCTTCCGTAATCCGGTTGTTCCTGCCTATTTTAAAGGACTTAGTCCGGTTTACGGTTTTAAGATAGAAGGAACGGATAAAACAATTTATTATGCAGGTATGTTTCGAAAATCTGCAGATGCCAATAAAGCTCTTACAGCAGTGAAAAGCAAAGGGTTCAAAGATGCATTTATTATCGCATTATCAGAAAACAAACATGTTTCGTCTGACAGGGCAGCATTACTGGAAAAGGAATGGGGAAAGAAACCGTTTTACTCCATAGAAAAAATATTACCTGAGACAAAGGCAGATACTATTACTCCAACACTTACTTTCAGAGTTGAGGTAATCAGATCATTAAAACCTCTGAATGAGGATGTTGTTGAAGGAATAAGGAAAATGGCCGGGACCAGAAGCCTGGATATTCAACTCCTTGAAGACAGAAAAATTGCTTATTTGATTGGGAAATTTATTACTTTTGAGACCGCTGCTGAGTATGCTGACCTTTTAACCAGAAACGGATACCGTGAGGCACAGGTTGTTGCATGGCTTGGGGGAAAAGAGATACCTGTTGAAACGGCAAGACAACTATTTGAAAAACTGAAATGAAGGAAAAAATATTACATAAGGATGATAAGCTGAAAAGCGGTAGCGAATCGGGTTCACTGATTCTTTATAATGATGATATCAATACTTTCGAACATGTTATCAAATCGTTGGTTGAAATTTGTGGCCACGATGCAGTTCAGGCAGAACAATGTGCTCTTATTGTCCATTTTAAAGGAAGCTGCGAGGTAAGATTAGGCGTTGTTGAGGTGCTTAATGCCATGAGCAGGTCGCTTAATGCAAAAGGACTTAATTCAAAAGTCGAAAATCTGTAAAGTAACTTATTTCTCCCTGTGAAATATTCTGTACAAGGCTCTGTCGAATAGGGTAAGTATTAAAATTCCGATAAAGACATACATTGTTACCGATGGTAGAGTAAGCCGGAAGATTGATGACAGGTTTATCTCCGGCATTGAAAACTTAATGTTTTTAATAAGGCTTAAAACCGGATCAGCCAATGAGTCAGTTTGGCTTCCCGGAATCAGAAAAGCTGAAGCTATTAACAAAATTACAACGACAGCCGAAATAACCGGGACAAGATTTTTTTTCCACAGTCTTTCTGCAACCATTGAAGGCAATGTCTCTAACTGGATGCGAGTCATTACTTTTGAAGTAAAACCTTTAGGAGCTTTTTCAATCCGCTCAGGCGTAATATACTGACTGAGAAGGTCTTCCTTGTATTCTTCCTGATTACTCATGATATATTAATTTTTTCTTTTCAACTTTTTCAATTATTTCAAACATCTTCTGCCTGGCTCTGAATAATTTTACTTTGATATTCGATTTGCTTATCCCTGTAACATCCGATATCTCTTCGGTACTCATCTCCTCATAATAATAGAGACTTATTAAACCTCTTTCCTCTTCATTTATTTTCTGAAGGGCAAAGTTAACCAACGAACTCCTGTATTCCTTTTCTGCTTCCTCCTCACTGGTGTTTCTCCCGATAAAATCTGTGGCGTCAGCAGGAAAGTCTTCAAGTGAAAGAACCCCTTTTTTCTTAATTCTTACATACGAGATAGTAGTATTATATACGATCCGATAGAGCCAGGTGGCAAAACTGCTTTTCATCTTAAAACTCTTTAGCGACCTGTAAGCCTTTAAAAATGAATCCTGTGCTAGTTCTTCCGCCTCTTCATGGTTTCCGCATATTCTGAAAGCAAGATTATATGCTTTATCTTTATGACGGTCGACCAGGTGGCTGAAAGCAATACTGTTTCCAGCAAGGATCTGCTCTATATAATGTATGTCACCTTTATAGTCCATTCTGTCTGTTTGACGAGTAAAGATATTAATTGGTTACGGGAATAAGCAGAAATATTATTAATCATTTTTTTGTAACCAGATTCCCGGTACCGTAGTCTAAAGGTGCAAAAAGAGTTATTAACCAAATAATTAAAGTCATGGAAGTATTAGTTGCTTTTATCGCATTTTTCGCCACAGTATTTGGCATTTATTATGTTCACATCACTACCCGTAACAAAGAGAGAATGGCACTCATTGATAAAGGAGCAGACGCAAGTCTTTTTAACACCGGGAAGGAAGGTCAAAGCTCCTGGTTTAACTGGAACAAGTTTACTCTGAAAATCGGTATGCTTTTCATGGGGATAGGAGTTGGCATTATCGCCGGCTCTATTCTTTATTCAATGGAGGTCATGCAGCACGGTTCCGATTATGTATCAATGATCTTCTTATTCGGTGGCCTCAGCCTTGTATTGTTCTATCTTATTGACAGAAAGAGCAAATAACAAATTTTTTTATTGTAGGGAAAAGTCGCGACTTTTCCCTACAGTTAAATTTTATTTTATATAAAATTCAATCATTTGTTTTATTGCATTACGGCAGACAGAACAATACCCTTTAGTACTATTACTTTTCATCCGGCAATCCATTTCCGGGCGGTATATTCCTTTTGCAGAATAACCTCCACCTTCAAATAGTCCGGTCACATTTTTAAATTTTTCTTCCGAAGGAGTTGGCATAGGAGTATCTTTAGCGATCATCTTCTTCCATTTTGATTCAAAGTTGACCATTGTTGTAATGTTTGGTTCCCATGGTTCCACATTGAGAGGGTAAAACTCATCGTAAGCTACAGTAGATGTATAATATTCATCAGCCAGACCAGCAAATCCGTGCCCGAATTCATGAATAAAAACCTTTGGTGAGAGCTGGTGTCCGGTCGTTGTTCCGGTATAGTAGTTGTAAACGCCTCCTCCGCCGTACCTTGTGCTGTTTATAAGTACAATGATATTATCGTGAGGGACAGCCGCTGCAAAATCGTTTACAGCTTTGATATCCTGGGTAGTCAGATACCTGTCAATATCGAAAGTATAGAAGCTTGAATTCAATGCTGTATTTACATATATTTTCTCTCCCGGAACATCAGTTCCGGAATCCTGCGATATTGCTTCAACCGCCCAGATATTAAATTTATCCTTATAATCACTGAATGGTGATTCTGCAAAAAGATAATCAGCCATTTTTTTTACATCTTCCCTGAATTTCCCCATCTCATCTGCTTTGTATCCTTCTGCAATAAATGCCAGATCGACAGATGTATGTGGATCCCCTCCATTGTAAATTTTTGTAATGGCAACATTTACAGGATTCTCCTTCCTGATAAAGTAACTGGCGGGGTCAATAATCGTTTCATACAATTTTGAGAATAAACCATTCCGTTCCCTCTTGCTGAGAACAAATCTGACTTTGTCTTTCGGGTAGGGCATAGTAGCTACTTCATAGAAACTTCTTTCAACGGTCTTGGCTTCAGCAGTTGTCTGCCACTCCTGGAAAAGTGTGCAGAACGCTCTGGAGTAGATAAGAGTGTTCCCGGTAACTTCAAAGACTTCATATTTAAAATTACCCGAATTGAAAGAATTTATAAGATTCGTTTTAGATCCTGCCCAGAAAGGTTCTTCCTTCATTCCAACCGGATAAACAGAGGTATTCTCACTATTCCCTGCAAGCATAAAATCAAACCTTAAGACTTTGTCGGTAAAATACTTATCGAAACTTTCCTGTGCCGATGGGGTGACTGAGAGACTAAACAAAATGAATGAAATGATTGTTCTCATAGAGAATTTATTTTTACAAGAATAATGTAAAGCTAAAAATATTCGTTGAGACGGATTGATAATTTATCTATTTTTGCCACTAAATATTTAAGAAACCAATATGCCATTAATAAATGATCCTGCTATATGGTTTAAAGATTTATTTGTTAATGCAGGACTAAGTTATAGCCTTTCTTCATTTCTCAGTACGATTGCTCTTGTACTGATTGTAATATTGCTTAGTTGGTTTTCAAACCTTATTGCAAAAGCAATCATCCTTAAGATTGTACCCATGATTGTCAAAAAAACCATATGGGCTCTTAAAGCTTATCCGGCATGGCTGGTTGGGGTTCATAAACTGACCTATATTTATATAGCCGGTTTAGGTGCGATGGCTGCAGTACTGATACTGGTTTTTAGGGATACTCTTTTTGGACTTGTCGCCAGTATTCAGCTTTCAGCTGACAAGATGCTGAAAGTCGGTGACTGGATTTCAATACCTCGCCGGGATTTAGACGGAGTCGTTACTGATATCACACTTAAAGTTTTCCAGCGACCTACAGGTGATGACTTGCAAATTTTATCGAATAAATGAAATAGTTGAATTTCACATCAATACTTGAAACCATGGCTGACATAAATACCAGAATTAGTGATTTTGTTTGGAAGAATCTTAGTGAAAAACATGTTACAGGCAAAAGCGACCCCTTCTGGGAATCACTTCTTAATACCGGAACAGAACTCTGGCTTGATACAGGTGATATGGAGGAAGCCGAAGCAAACTGGTCGACCGAAATGAGCGCGTTAACAACGAATAATTCCTTGCTGAACAATGAGATACAAAAGGGAATATATGATGTTTTTATTTCCGAAGCAAAAGGTGTTGTAAGAGATCTGCCTCAGGAGGAAAGAGTTAAAGAGATAGCATTTATTTTAAACGCCAGGCATGCTCTGAGGCTGGCTTCAAAGTTCGGAGGATATGTAAGTGTCGAACTTCACACCGACACTGCTCATGATATTAAGGCTATTCAAAACTATGGCAGGAGATTTCATGATATATGTCCGGAACAGTTTATTATTAAAGTTCCTAATACTGCTGAAGGTTTGATAGGAGCCAGACTTCTGAAGGATTCCGGAGTAAAAATCAATTTCACACTTGGATTCAGCGCACGCGAAAATGTACTTGTGACAAGAGTATCCAGACCCGATTATGTGAATTTCTTCCTTGGCAGAATTGGTGCTTATATGATCGACAACAAACTTGGCGATGGTTCAGGAGCAGGAGAGAAGTCGGTTATCTCTTCACAAAATTGGGTATCAGGTCTCAGTGCAGAGAACCCATGGCAAACCAAACAGATAGCAGCAAGCCTGAGGAATTACAACCAGCTTGAACTTCTGGCCGGAGTAGATGTGTTTACCATGCCTCCTAAGGTTGCAGCAGCCGGGCATAAAAAATTAGCCGGGAAATTCTCATCCCGGACTCATGAAAATTATGATGTTAGTATTTTTGATTCAGCAAAAGATGCTCATATCGAGAAATTCTGGGAAGTTGATAATAAAGTGCTTAAACTTGCTGAAAGGTTAGCCGGGAAAATACCAGGCTCAGCTTCTGAACTGATTCACATAGCTCATGAAGAAGGCTGCGAAGATATGTTCCCCTCGCTGACAAAAGAGGAGAAAAGCTTTATAGTTTCCGATGGAAAAATTCCTGTTCATGCAAGGTGGGAGAAAAAGATAAGTGAAGGTAAAATTGCTCCTGATACCTTGCTGACGCTGGCAGGTCTTGCTTCCTTTACTGTTGATCAGGAGATGCTTGACCAGAGGATAAGAAGCATTATCGAATAATAATCAGACTGACCGCTGTCTTACTATCTCATACAGAAGAATACCAGCTGCCACCGATACATTAAGTGAACCTATGGTGCCTGTCATTGGTATCTTTATCTGATTATCAGACAATGCTATAAGTTCACGGCTTATACCTTTGTCTTCTGCCCCAAGAATTAATACTGAGGGTCCGGTTAATGTAGTTTCTGAGGCTGATTTAGCGGATTTTTCACCGGCACAAAATACCTTGAGCCCCGATTCTTTAAGATACTCTATGCTCCGGACAATACTTTTTTCCCGGCATACCGGGAATGAATGTAAAGCCCCTGCCGAAGTTTTAACTGCATCGGCTGTAATCCGGGCTGATCCTTTTTCGGGAATAATAATAGCATGTGCTCCCAGACATTCTGCAGTGCGGACTATTGCACCAAGATTTCTTACATCTGAAACTCCATCGAGAGCAATGATCAAAGGATCCTTACCTTTTTCGAATATCATAGGAAGCAGGTTGGCAATATATTGATATTCAATTACTGAAAGCCATGCCAGTACACCCTGGTGATTTTTCCTGGTCACAAGTTCTATTCTCTCAACAGGTACAATCTGATATACTATATTATGAGTTTTAACTTCTGTCATAAGTTCATGATAAAGAGCACCCTGAAGACCCTGTTTTACAAGAAGCCGGTCGATCTGTTTTCCGGCTTTAATTGCCTCTATCACAGCATGCAATCCAAAAATACAATCTGTTTCTTTCTGCATAAATTATTTTATTTCAATCGATTAGTGATGAATTTTATGTTTTTTATTCCTTTGTGTTACTTTTAGAAGAACTTAGTGTCCCTTTGTGGTTAAATTTTTTTACCACGAAGGAACACAAAGGTTAACACAAAGTTTCTCAAAGGGATTGAATAATCTTTCACCTTCTATATACCTTTTGGATTATCTAACCTGAAGACAATCCCTTTTCTCCAGCTGGCTATAGCTTTGTCCCAGAATGTAACGAGAGTTTCACTGCGGCTCAGGTAAAAGTCATTATCGGAGAAGACGTTTTCTCTTTTTTTAAAGTTGAAGGCAAGATAAGAATCAGTCACCGTGAATCTTCCTCCCCATTTCGATTTTATCACGGGCTTTTTATAGCCCCAGGTCTCCCCGTCAGATGTTTTATAGACTTTATCAGGTGGTCCGTAAATAATGTAAATCATACCTCTTTCACTGCGCCATCCTTCTTTATATGAGGTAAAATAGTAATTTGAATATAGTACCCTTGTATAAAAGATCCGGATAAGTTCACGGGCTTTATCTACGTTACCACCACATTTAATCCAGAATTCATCAAGTGCTGCTTTCGGTTTTGCGGCTGACTTCAGTTCTGTCATTTCGTCCTGAGATGCCAGGTAAACCAGTGGTTCTATCATCCCCTCGGGAGTGGTTAGCTTGGGATATGTGGACCCTAAATTTAAAAATGTGAATCCATCCTTAATATTCCTGTCAACCGAGCAGAGATATATACCTTCTTTCGGGAACATCATCGGTAACGAATCGGAATATGGGATTGCCACTACCTGCTGAGGATCATAATCAAGAGTCTTTTCAGGAAGAAGCATCGATGGAGGATCGGGTACCTCTCTGAATGGTTTGTAAAATGAGATGAATAAACTGTCAATATGTCCACGGGAATATACGAGATTGATGTATTCGTCAATTCTTAAAACAGGGCTGAAGAGTTCATTTTTATCGAAATGACCCTGAACCCTGAAATTGTACCTGTTGTTATAGGATAGAGTATTAAATTGAACAAAATTCTGTGCTACCAGGAGTCTCAGCCTGTCGAGAATTTTTACCTCAGCCAGATATTCATTACCCTTTTCAACTTTCAGGGGAACATTAAAAATATATTCCTGTTTTCCGGCATCCTTATGTATACTTAAGTCTAATACAGCGGTATCAGCAAGGACTTTCCCCTGACTCAAACTATAAAGTTTAACTGTAAGTAGTACTCTGGCTGTCGCAACACCCTCTGGATTAGCTTCAGAGAAAAAAAGATCGCCAGTGGAAAACCTGACAGACAATACCGACGATTCATCTGTTTGATTAATAACATTATACCGTGGGTTGATAGGGCTTTTTGTGGGATTATAAAGATAGGACAGATCTTTGTAATCAACCGTCTGCTGAGTAGTTTTACAGGAATTGAATACTACGGCAAGCAGAATACCTGATATCAGTAAACAAACGGTCCTGATGGAAAAACTCTTCTTCATGCCTAAAATTAATATATTATTTTTTGTTACCTTTTTTCCATTCAATTCTTATCCTGCAAAGCTCCTTATTATCATTGATTCTGAATATTGAATGGTTATAGAAAGAATCATGCTCATTTTCAACAGATGTTTTTATCATGATCTCTTCATCAAACCTGGATTCTGCAAGATAGTTAATTTCAGCTGATTGAGGGTCATTATTCATAGTGAAATCGAGATCGTAACTATCACTTACCCATTTCAGATACCGCACATTGTTAGTGTGAAGGTTTACATCCAGATCACTTACCTTAATTCTGAACAATGGTGATACCCGGCCATTTTCTGAAGCAGGATCAATTTTTGTAGCATATCTGATAGGAGAACTTTCAGTATGCAGGTTAGGGTTGTATTGAGACAGTATAGAATCAGGCCTCTGGACTTTTTTTGTGGTACGATCGAGGATTAACCATGATGATGTACCGGAAGCAATGTGGCTTCCATCAGGATATCTAA
>Ga0182027_10000966_pt1 | contig 48432 bp, 49 predicted proteins | sample 712E1DmetaG_FD_121300 | JGI IMG/M metagenome (GOLD analysis project Ga0182027, IMG submission 121300) | Permafrost microbial communities from Stordalen Mire, Sweden - 712E1D metaG (Illumina Assembly) | ecosystem: Environmental > Terrestrial > Soil > Wetlands > Permafrost | place: Sweden...
AAAAAATTGGCCATCCATTGCAAAGGAAAACTCAATACAGGGATTAAGGAACTTAAAACCAAAGTATTTTTGCACAAGCCGTTGTTCATTATTTTGCATTCTCATTCAGTATTGGTATAAAAGGCTTGCCAAATGATTTTTTTGTTATATCTTTGTATGGATTTAGTCTAAATTAAATTAATAAACAAGAAAACAAACTATGAAAAAGATAAGCATAAATGTCATTGCATCTTCCAGGCGAATTGAAGATTATGTTAAGGACCAACTCACGGATGTAATTGTAAAAGACGTGTTGCATTTCTATAACCAACAGTTTTGTGTTAAATTCCGTTTTGAGAACTGTTAATCCGTTTGACTATAACCTATTGTATGAAAACCGTGGTCAGTATAGTCGACCGCGGTTTTTCTTTTCCCCGATACCGGCATCTGCATTTGCAGAATTCTTGCCTTGCTACTTGCTGATTATAAAAAGCTTCTGATGGCTTACCATCCAGCATAAAAGCAATAATTTGCAGTTGTCGTCAAAAACTAAATCTTGAAATACACAAAAAATATCCGTATCTTGAAAAAATACCAATAATTCTTGAAAAACTAATATAAAAACGAACGATGAAAAAAACCACGCTGGAATACCGAATGATGCAGGAACATAATCGACATAAAGTGCCCGATTCAAAACTTTTATCGGGTTCACTGGTAGGTTTATACCCGATAATCCTTGATGGGGGCAAAACGACAATATTTATTGCCGATTTAAGCAAAGAGGCGGAAACAAGAGAAAGGTATAAACTGCAAAGGGATAGCAAGCTTTGTATCTTTATTAAAAAACCTAAAGTGCAACCTGTGTAATGCACAAACAGCTTCTTACTTCCATCCCAGTGACCCACTGCGATAAGTAATTTAAGGGATGAACCAAAGATGTCAGGAGCTATGAAAAACTTTCAATAGAGTAAAACGGGTGACGCGATAGACATCAGGATGGATATATCAAAGAATCATAAAGATACGATGCCAACATCAAAGCTGTCATCGTATCGGTTACAGACAAGTTCCGCAGCCTGCCCGATGACGGCAGAATCATCGTTTTCATTTCAGATAAAAGCCGTGAGCGCGGGATAAGTCTGCGGTATGCCCAGAGGAAATGATTGTAAGGTTATATTACCCTCACCATTTACAGCATATTAACAGATAGGAAATTGGAGCAAGAAGACTATATAAAAAGGCAAATCGACCAGCTTGGGCGTGTGCTTGGAAAAATACTTGCTGGTTTGATGGGGCTCAAAGCTCGCGGGCAAGCGAGCCAAGGAATTGAATCAGCCAGCCAAGCATTAAGAACCGAATTGGGCTTGAATCTTGAAGACCTGACCTTAATTCCAACTGACTCGTTTCTTACGACGATGCTGGATACCAGGAAATTTAGCGATAACAACTTTGAACAGCTTGCTGAAATAATGTTCCTTATCGCAGAGGAGCTCAACTCTATGGATACCGACGTAAGCATAATGAAACTGTTATACGAGAGGGCATTGGTCATTTTTGAGATTCTTGACAAGACAAGCTCGACCTACTCTTTTGACAGGCATAGCAAGATTGAGAAAATAAAGAACGCGCTATGATCGGTTATCCCACTTGGTCTTCTGCCACTCGCTGATCCCTCCAGCCCCGGTGTTTTTCACTTCATGCCGTTAATCATTTATACTATAGAATAACTTTAAGAGCATTTGTGCCTTAGGTTGATAAAAATCCGCCCGGACAGTTGACAACAAGTTAGTTATTCGTATATTTAACTCTTATATTTATAATGTTGCATAAGTATTTATTTGATATCCAACTATTTATAATTTATGATGTTATGAAAAAAACCTGTTTACTGTTTTGTTTTTTGCTGGTTTCAGCATTTGCTTATTCACAGTGGACTGCATTATCTGCCGGAATTTCCGACGGTATTTTATCAGTATATTTTCCCGGCAGGACAACAGGGTATGCCGCAGGTTATAACGGAACCATTTTGAAGACTACTGATGGTTTCAAAACCTGGACAAACTTATCAGATCAGAAATATCAAACTTCATTTTCCGTTTTTTGCACCGATACTAATACTGCCTTTGCTGTGGGAGGTGGAATCCTGAAGACTTCGGATGGTGGAGCGACCTGGGATACGATTGCGAGAGGAACGGGCAGCTATTTGCATTCAGTATGCTTTACCGGTGCAAACACGGGATATGCGGCAGGCGAAGCAGGAACGATCTTAAAGACAATCAATGGTGGCACAGCCTGGGCTTCGTTATCAAGCGGAACAACAGCAACTCTGTGGTCAGTTTTTTTCACCGGTGCCGATACGGGCTTTGTTGTTGGCGGCCTTGGAACTATCCTGAAAACAACCAATGGTGGCATAAGCTGGGCGGTTTTATCGAGTGGCACGATCAATACTTTATTATCAATTCACTTTACCGATGCCAGTACAGGTTATGCTACAGGTTCGGGCGGAACAATATTAAAAACCATCGACGGAGGAAACACCTGGGCTGCCTTGCCATGCGGTACGACAAATGTATTAATGTCGGTTTTTTTTCCTGTTGCTGACACCGGATTTGTTGTTGGATACAATGGCACTATCCTGAAAACAAACAACAGCGGAACAAGCTGGATGACTTTATCCAGCGGCACGACGAAAGATTTATACTCGGTTTTCTTTACCGATACGAAGACAGGTTATGCCGTAGGAGACAGTGGCATTATTTTAAAAACCACCAATGGAGGAGGCTATCCGTCAGGAATCAGTGACCCGTTAACGGCATCCAACAGCCTGGTTATATTCCCCAATCCATCATCGACCCAAATTACAATTGAAACATCAGCAATACCGGCACAAAGCCAATTATCCATTGTGAACGCGAACGGCCAGCAGCTCATTACACACCTGATAAACCAGACCAATACACAGATTGACATCAGTACCCTGCCCCGGGGAGTCTATTTTGTGCGACTGACCAGCGACAAAAATGTTGCAATCGGGAAGTTCATAAAGCAGTAGAATTCCCCTGCCTGATTTTCGGCATAATATTTCTGGCATAGTTTATGTTTGTACAATTGGGGAGAACTTGTTTCACATAAAACAGATCGCAGTGAAAACCGGATTTTTCATCGGGATAACAGCCTTGATGATCTGGGGTTGCTCCCCAGTGAAACAGGCATCAAAAACATCAGCTAAACTGGAGCATGCAGCCCAGGACAGCACGGAATATGAAATACGCATCATCGACCCGCAGTTCGATCAATGGTACATAATCAATTATTCCCCGGCAAAAGATTATTCAAAAGAATATTACCGGAGTAAAAATTTTGTCGGCGTAACAAACTGGAATAACTATTACACTTCAGGTCGGTACAACAGGATCATTATCTCCTTACTTGATTACCGGCCTGATGTCGATTATGGAATTGACGTTGACCGAAAACTATACTGGTACTTCAGGTACATCGAAAGTGAATGCGGAATTCCCCTGCTTAACAATTTCTCAGTCAATTGAAACAAGTCATTTTTTTATTTTAAAAACTATATCCGTATTGGGAACAGGTGATATGTTTTTTGAATTGTATGTTAATCCATCAAAATCATAATAATCTCCGCATTTATTATGATGTTTTGAAACTGTAAGCCTTAGCGTGTCGGTCGTTGATTTTGAAAGGTAAAGGAAATAGTTTGCATCATTATAAATGTCAAGGCCTGCATATAAAATCTGGATTTGGCCAAATTGTACCTTGATGCTCAAGTTGTTATTGTCAACCGTTAAGCGGATTGAATCCGGAAGGTATTTTTTCCCGATCAGCAGGCTGTCGTGTCCGTCAACAAGCTCAATAGCCATCATCCGTGGAGACGGGTCACATGGTCCATAATGTCCGCATGAGAAAAAAAGCAGCAATCCGCATGAGATGAAAGGAAATAACCGATGAACTTTAAAATTTTGCTTAACTCGTTTCATGACATCGATTATGTTGCTCATGCCTTCTGATGACCATCCTGGATTTATGAAGGCTGGTTTTACATTATTCGTCGATAAGGGAACTGACTTTGTTCATTGCTGCTTAAATATTACACAATAATGCCTTTATCCCCTTACTTTAGCAAATATACAATCCTTAGTTTCCGCATGAAATAATTTAATAATCATTTAACTCCTCAGGAGTTCAAACCTGGGCTGGACCATTGTCAGGCCTGTAATGCTGAAAAAGCGGGAGACCGAAAAATATACTGCAGTGCTTGGTAAACCCGGCGGGGAGGAATAAGCCGCCAGGGAGTGGCAAGATTCATTGTCGACATTCTTGAGTCGGGAAAATTTGAAAAGGATTGCGTGACTTTGTTTTCGTGAAGGAACAGCAAGGAGTCACATTGATCCTGCAAATCATTTTTTCACTGCAGGCCTTGCCGTTTTGGTTTTCACTTTTGTGATCTTTTTTACGGGCGGCGCTTTTACATTTTTTTTCTTCACGGCCGGACTTTTAGCTGCAACGGGTTTGATTATCGTTTCAGTTTTTATCGATTTTTTCTTCGGGAAAAAGTCAAAGTAGATAACACGAAAATCTTTCTCCAGGCGGGCAATATCTGTCTTTGTATACTCTACCATGTTTTTCTCAATATCAACGTAGCAGGTATCATTAACACTGTTCCTGAAAATCACAACAGATTTTTTCTTACTTACGACTTCGACAAGTTTCTTTACATCATCAAGATCTCCCTGGATGTGAACTGCCGGAACAGTTTTCTTATGCTTCTTGCTGGTTTTCATTTCAATTTTTTTTCAAAATTAATTGAAATAATTCTAACTGCCAATATAGTAATAACCAAAATCAGCTATTCCTGATGGCCTTATGATTAAAGAAAATAATCCTGGGGATTGCAGATCTCAGAGTATCACTGCAATGACCGCGTTCAAAGAGGAAATGTAATCGTTGGTCACACCTACATATAACAGCCGGGCCTCACCACCCACAACCCATTTCTTGCTTATGGGGTACAGGTAGGAAACGCAGCCTTCAAAATTAGCAAGGGACAACTGGTGGGTATTCACAGTGCTTCCTATGCCGCTGATATTGGAGAATTGCATGACCAGCCCGGGGGCAACCGAGAGGTAGAGGTGATCGATGATTTTCATCCTCACCACAAGCAGCAGGGGCATGATAAATTCCCTTGAATCCATCGTATATTCAGGGCTCAGTGTTTTTTTCACACGGTAGCCCCTGTAAAACCCGGTCTCAAGTCCAAGGCTAAGCAGGTATTCAGGTTCCCAAAGGAATCGCATCGATATCCCAATGAAATCCTTGTTCACATCCCTGGCGCTTACAGTCTGGAAATTTGAAAAATAGTGGGACCACCCGGTTCCAACCGCCAGGCTGTAATGGCTGCGGGTTTTCGGGATGCTGTCACCGGTCGCGACGGGGGTTTGCTTCACCGGAACTTTTGCTTCACCGGCATTTGATTGTGCCAGGGCAGATCCACCAGCGGCCAATATCATCAGGCAAATTATAATCGTTCTTTTCATACTTAATTCTCCCGTATATAATGATAATAACCGACAATGAAGGGATAGTTGGTTAGTATGCCATCGAAATGGCCGTCAGTGATGTATTCCTGGATCCAGTTCACATTATCCAGTGTCCAGGTCCAGCAGATCCTTCCCTGGCTGTGCATCACGGCCACAAGGTCGTTTTGGGTACCAAGTGTCCAGCGTGGCGCCCAGACCATTGAGTTAACATCCTCCACATCATCCGTCGTCAGTTCGCAGAGCGATGGGATGTTCTTGTAATCCGGCTGGTTCTTAAAGTCATTGATGGCATCTGTGGATGGCAGGCCGATATAGATTTGCAGATCCCTGCCTTTTGCCTTTGCCCTGTCGAGCATTTCTTTCTGGATGGGGACGACCGCCGACATGGTAGGCACTTTTTCCTTCATGTCCAGGTAAACGGCCCTGAGCTGGGTGCTGTCAACCACAAACCGGAGGGCATCTTCCAGTGTGGGAATATGTTCCCCGTGGATCAGGGTGACGAGATAATATAACTGCAGATAAGTGAAATCATTTATCGCCCCTTCTATCGGTGCTTTCTGTATCAACCGGATATCAAGAGCCGCATCATGATAGAGGACCGGGATCCCGTCTTTGGTCAGCTGTACATCAATCTCTATTCCCGTTGAGCCAAGCCCTTCGGTAAAATTGATCATGGCAATGCTGTTTTCCGAGACCGGAAGATCATCGGAAGTCCGGCCTCCTGAGCGGTGGGCCAGGATGTTGAACCCAGTTTGCAGAACAGCAGGCGAAATAGGCCTTACAAATTGCAATACCATTTGATTGTCGATCTGGTTTCCCGATGAACCGTAACCCCCGCGGATAATGATCCCGGACGGATTCGGACTGGCATTCATGATATCCCGTCCTCCTTCCTCCCTGGCTATGTATCCCGAAACCAGTCCGGTTTGATCGTTATAGCAATACCTCCAGTATCCCTGCATCATGATCACGGTATCTAACTGTCCCACATCAAGGACCATATAATGACCGTCGGAGCAGAAGACCGACAGTTTTTTCCTGGACCATTTGAGTATGACCTGGTCGCCGAACAGGCCTGAACCCGATACGACTTTGTATATTCCATCCATCACCTGCCGGGAGTTATTTGCAATCGGGGTTGTTTCATTCAGGATGGAGTTTGGCCCCGTGGAAGGGACTGAAACCTCCCTTTTCTTGTTACAGGCTGCTGCTACCAGCAGTATGCCGAATAAAATTATCGCTGATTTCCTCATAACACCCAGATTAAATGCAGTTCAGGAATACTATAGTACCGGTTGAATGTGGAAAAGATCATCCATGCCGGCCAGTAGTATTTCACATAATTATCCTTAAATCCTATGACAAGGATCTTTTTCCGGAAGATCCTTTGTTCCATGTACACAGCGGCAGTCACACCGTCGAAATAATTGTTCGTCTGCGTGATGAGGTCCTCGCCTGTTTTCATTTGCCCCCATCCGATGATCACTGCTTCCCCTTTGAATGTAAAAGCCAGCTTCCGGGTCTTGAACCCCACCGACAGGTTCGGGTAATGAGTCAGCATCATTCCGGTGTTCTTGAATCCTGCGATATTCATCATTCCGAGGCTGAAGCCCAGGTCATAGCCCAGGTTAAATGAAAAATTCCTGTGGATGAAATTCCACCTCGGGCCCAGCGTTACCTGGTTCGAGACCACGACAGTACTCAGATCACCTTCAAGAGAAAATCCAGCCGGTAACCCAAAAGTCAGGTGAAGGTCGATAAGCGGGGCTTGTAAAGCGGTCTCCACCCAGTCGAGAGGCAGTTTGGCCATGAAAAAACCAAGGCCGACCTGGACCTTGTAAAGCTCATAATGATGCGGGAAATAGATACTTTCCTTCCCGATGTCAATGGGCGGGGACTTTTCCTGGGCTGTTGCCTTGATGGCTAAGCCCAATATCGCGGCTAATATAATTGGAATGTACAGGTTTCTCATGTGTGTATATTTAATGATCTTCATTTTTTTTCATTATCAAGCAATTCCTTTGCTTTTTGCAAAGCTTCCTGCTGCTCCCTGTTCACTTCGGGATAGTCCGGATTCATTTCCTTCAGTTTTTCCACTACTATTTCTCCAATAGCAATGCGGGAGAACCATTTGTTATCTGCAGGGATGATATACCAGGGAGCGAGTTTCGTCGAGGTCTGCTGAAGCATCCTGAAATAAACCCTCATGTAATCTTTCCAGAATTGTCGTTCCTTGACATCATTCGGTGAAAGCTTCCAGTTCTTTTCCGGGTTTTCGATACGTTCAAGAAAGCGGTTCTTCTGTTCCTCCTTCGAGATGTTCAGGAAGAATTTCAGCACTTGTATGCCATTCCTGATCAGGTGAAGTTCAAAATTATTGATGTCATCGTATCTTTCCTTCCAGATATGTCCTTCTTCGATCAGTTCCCCGATATCGGGCAGCTTCTGATTTCGCAGGATATTCTGGTGCACTCTTACTACAAGTACTTCCTCGTAATAGGAACGGTTATGGATCCCGATCTTCCCCCGTGGAGGTATTTCCATGTGGGCCCTCCACAGGAAATCATGGTCCAGTTCATAAACCGAAGGCGCTTTGAATGATGAAACCCGGCAACCCTGGGGATTCAGGCCCGACATCACATGTTTTATGGCACCGTCCTTGCCTGCAGCATCCAGGGCCTGCAGCACAATGAACAGCGACTGACGGCCTTCGGCATATAACTTGTCCTGCAACCCGGCCATTTTCTTCAGGTTCTTTTTAAGGTCAACCTCTGCCTCTTTGTGATGCATGTATTTGCCGGTATAGGAAGCGTCAAAATCTTCCATTCTCCGTGCTTTATCATTCGCAGTAAATAAAAGTTCATCGTATTTCATAAATCGGTGTGTTTGAATGGTTCACTGAAAGTCAAATGTAAAAGTAGAAAAATATATGTAAATGCTTCTTTTTCCCGAAGAAATGCAGTTAAATGCCTGCGCGTGCCCGGCGGGTCATCATTCCTCATTTTCCCCTGGTATATCTTCAGGTAAAGAGTCCACCACGGCTCCCCGTTTAAGGGCAAGTTTCGCCGGGCCCCTGAGTTCAACGTCCGGGACGATGTGGTCGGATTCTTCCTGTGTTATCCATCCTTTTGCAAGCATTTTGGCAGAAACCAGCCTGTAATATTCCGCCATCGAAGGCCGAAGGTGGCCGTTCACGTCAAAATTATATTTGAACCATTTGGGACGTGGGATTATGGAAGCCATGAAAATGGCTTCAGCCAGTGTGAGCTTGGATGCATCCTTGTTGAAATAGAAACGGGATGCTTCGTTGGCGCCATAAATCAGCGGTCCCCATTCTATGATGTTCAGGTAAACTTCATACATCCTTTGTTTGCTGCAGATCTCCTGGTTCTCGATCAGCCATACGATCAATGCTTCCTCAAGCTTCCTGGCAATGGTTTTATTCCGGCTGAGAAAGACATTTTTCACTAACTGCATGCTGATGGTGCTCCCTCCCCTTACGAACCTTCCTTCTTTGATATTGGTGATAATTGATTCGCGGAACGCATCGGGAAGGAAGCCTCTGTGCAGGTAAAAGCCTCCGTCTTCGGAAGTCATGACGGCATACTGCAGATAGGGCGAGATCTGGTCAAGCCGGCGGAAATTCGGATTTCCCGGGCCAACGGTGAATGTCCGCACAGCTTCACCATCTTCATAGGCAGTATAAAGAAAAGCGCTGTCGAGCTTCAGCAAAGTCCCGTTCCCGTATGACAAGACCCTGAACTGTTGCCGTTTCAGCTCCATTTCGAATTTAAGGGAATCGGGCTTGCCGAGATCCACATGAAAATCCAGGTGATACGACAGCTTCCCGGTTGTCTGAATACCTCTCAGATTTGTAAAAAGCCCTTCCGGCAGAGATGCAAACAAGGACTGGGCAGGAAATTGCGGTTTATGGATCCTGAACCATAGTTCCTCAGAGGGATAAGGCTTATACTTAAAATACGGATTGAAGTCAAGCATATTAAAGGAGATACGGGTGGCGGAGTCCAGCTCGATTGCATCCGGTCTGAAAGTTATGGCATAGTCTATCCCGAGATTCCCGGCGCTGACAGTATCCCTTGCTATCTTCTCGTGATATACCTGCAAACCGCTCCATGCGACCCTCCCTCTTATCCCGAACGCGTCTCTGCCTTCCGGGCCGGCTGACAGGCTGAACGACAGGGAATCGAAACTGCATGCGGCATTCCATTTGAACCCTATATAAGGCAGGGATATCCTTTTACGATCGGCCGGGCGAAGTTCAAGCCGGATATGCCGACGGCCATTGTCCAGGTCTCCGCCAGCTTTCCAGACACGGTCCAGGGAATCCTCGTGAATGAATACCTGCGTGCTGAACTCCCGGTCTTTCAGATTTACCGTGTCAACATGAATATCGAACTCATGTTTGCCTGTGACGCTCCGGATATTCAGGTTCGCGACCTCCATGCTGAGAGGGATCTTGTCGAATATCAGCCGGAACAACCGCCTGGCTGTTTCATTATAGTCGGTTCCCCCTCTGAAAACCATTTCGGCGCCAACTGTATCCGAAGGTCTGCTGCTTCCCATACTTTCCTGCGGCCTGCGCCGTTTCAGGAGAAAATCGTAATTAGTGATACTGTCCTTACGGCTGATGGTCACATACATGTTTTCTATCCTTAAGGCCGTGACCGAGATCCTTCCTGCCAGAAGTTTAAGCGGGTTAACCGAAATCAGGGAAGAATCTATTCGGAGCAGGGAATCCCCATCCCCGGGTTTAAGCGTAAGCCCATTGAAAGAAACCGAAGAAATTCCCTGTATTCTGACTTTCTGCAGGTTAAGAATTGCATTATGTTCGGCATTGAAACGGCTGATCTTTTTCTGAATGACCAGATTCAGGACAGGGTTACGGACCAGGAAAGTCATAAGGGCCAGGAAAACCAGGACTGCGGCAAACCAAAGAACAGACTTACGAAATTTATCCTTCATGAAAAATATCCCGGTCATTGAGATAAAGAAACGGGCCTCGAAATTAGTGAATCGGCCCCGGGGTTCCAAATGCATCAGAACATATGTCCCAGCCCGATATAAAGGCCGCTGCTTCCGTCCTGTTTATTCAGGGCGAATCCATAATCAATGGTGACCATGAAATTTTCGTTCAGGGCAAGCCTTAGTCCCAGGCCTGTTGAAAGGTGCAGGCAATCGGAGGAGGAGTTGAAGTAAAATGGCTGGAGGCTTTCGGGGATAAGGTTTTTATTCACCTTACGGTCCTGTACCACCATTCCTCCATCCAGGAAACCAACCAGTCCGAAATATAGGTTTTGCTTTAGGAAGTGTGTCCTCCAGAATTTCCAGCGCAGTTCCAGGTTCCCGTAGGCCACGCCATCCCCAACCACCCGGTCGCGGAGCACGCCCCTCATGGTCCTTGCACCTCCCAGGCCATCAGGTTTTGTTGAGAGTGACCATGATGAGAACATATACGGATCGATATAATACGGAGAAGTACCTCCAATGGTACCCTGGTAACTCAGGCGATAGGCAAACACCAGATATTTTTTAACCAGTGACAGGAACTGCCTGTGGGTGACCTCGAGTTTCACGAAAGCATAGGGGCTGTTGCCGAGAAAAGTTGGGGCGGCCATGACCAGGATCTCAGACCAAATCCCTTTGTTTGGTGCTGCTTCATTATCGCGGGTATCATAGATCAGTCCCAGTTTAAGGAAAGTGAGCGAACCGCCGCCGGCCTCCTGGGGCGTCAGCAATCCATACCTGACATATTCATCCCAAAGCAGGGTCGTGTCGGGAAGTTTATTGCTTTCTTTTTTCCCTGCATTGATCTTGCCGATATCCACCGTAGCCATCCTGATATCAAAGAAATTCAATCCCGCAAGCCAGCGGAACTTCTGGCCGATGATGGGCCCCTGGAAATCGGCCATAATGCGGAACAGCCTTCTCTGGCACCGGTAATAGACCCTGGAGATATAATCGGGGCTTCCCTGGCTTTCCAGGGAATGGTTGTAATTGGCCTCGTACCCGTTGAAGCCATAGAAGTCCAGCGCCCTTTCAGGAAGATAAGTAATGTCACCGGTAAAGCGGATATGCCCGGGTATCAGGTATTTGGAATCATAGAAAAGCTGGAATACATCACTGCCTTTGGTAAAAAAGGAGACTTCCGCGTAAAAAGTATGCCTGTATTCGGGGTAAGTGGAGCCATCGCCATAATCGAAGAGCTGTGCGAGCGCCCCGATCTGGAAGCCCTGGTCCGCATCATAGGCAAGGACCGGCAATGCCCCGAAAGTCCAGCCTTTCTTCCTCTTCTCCTTATGATGAAGCGTCGTATCCAATTGCCCGTATGCCAAGTGCGAAGCCATTATCAAAACGCAGGTCAACATCAACAGTAATTTATGTTTCATGATGAACGGTTTTTGAGAACAGGTTTGCAATAAGCAAAGTGAGGGCGGAAACAACGACAGACAGGATTGCAAGGTCGGCATTATCCTTGAAGAACTCCATCGGACTGCTTTTGAACGATGCGACCAGGATAAGTGTAAAAATATAGGCTATTCCGCTGATAAAGCTGAGCAGGGCCGAACTGCTGCTGATCTTCCAGTGAAACGAGGCGATGGAAGCCGGTATGATAGTAAAACCTATTCCGGTTATGAAGATAATGACAGCTACAAGATCACGGAGAAAATAGGCACCAATGCAGCTGAACAGGCTTACCCCGATGATCCCCAGCCTTGTGATCAGCATCCGCCGTTTATCATCCGATTTCCGTCCGGAGAGTTTATCGTACCAGTCGACGGCCACCGAGGAGGCCAGCACAAAGATCTGGGTATCCGCGGCGCTCATGATGGCCGCGAAGATCATGATGAGTGAAGCCCCAAGGAGTTTCCTGGGAAGCAGGAGCGTGAGCCCTTTGGCAAAGGCATCCTTGGCCTCGATGTTCAGAAGATGCCTGTGGGCGGCAAGCCCCACGATCGTAATGGCAATCCCCGTGATCACCGTAAATATTGCCGACAGGATAAACCCGTCACGAACGATACGGTCCGACCTGGCCCCGTAAACCCTTTGCCAGTACTCGGCCGACTGGAAAATAATAAATATGCCGAAAGCGGTGAAGGCGATGGTCATCCCTGCATTCATCCTTGAAAAATCAACGAGCTCAAAGGCAAAATCCTTTTTATCCTGGAAGATGACCGAGGCGATGAGAATAATGATGACAAGGAGGACAAGGTACTGGAAGATATCGGTCCGGATCACGCTCCTGAAACCACCTGCCAGGAGGTAAGTGACGATGAGCGCCGCGCTGAGCAGCAGTCCTGTTTCATAAGACCACCCGCTGATGCTTGCCAGCAGGCTGCTCCCTGCAATGAACTGGTTGAGAAGCATACCGGAATAAACAATAAGCAGGATGATGGCTGAGAACAGGCCTGTTGGCTTGTTGAATTTGAAGTAAAACCAGTCGGAAAGCGTGTAGAACTGCTTTTCCCCGCTGAATTTCCTGAGCTTCAGGGCATAAGGAATGAATACCAGGAACCCGATGGCAGTGCCTATAAACACGGCGAAGGCCGAGATGCCGAAACGGTACACGTAGGCGGAGTAGGCCACAAGGGCGGCACCTCCGATATAGCTTGCCACGACTGAAGTTACGAAGCCGATGATGCCTATCCTGCGCCCGGCGATCATGAAATCGGTGTCGGATTTGCGGCGGGAGGCATACAAGCCAATTCCCAGGCTCGTGGATGCGTACAGAACAAGAAGGAGGATATCAAAAGGACTGAGGTTGCTGCCCGGAAGCTGTTCGAAAAACCCGTTCATCAAACAAAGATAGAAGATTATTTAAATTTGCCGAAGGTCTTATCCGGGGATCTTGAATCCGTAAAGCTTATAATTCAGCTCGTAAATAATGGCCGGCTCATCCCGGTCATCGCCTATCTGTATTACTTTCTGCCTGAAGGCCGGGTACTTCAGATCGAGGAAGTACATGAACTGTTCAAGTGTTCCCATCACCTGGCTGTTCCTCCTTTCGGGGTTTATCCTCAGGTTATCGGTCAGCACATGGGTCACTTTTGATTTCATAAGAAGGGAAATGAGTGAATCCTCATAAACTACGGAAATTCCCTGTTTCGGGCCTGCGCACCAGGCAGCAAGGGAATCAGGGCTGCTTATGCTCCTGATGTTCGCTGAATTCATCTCCGCAATTGTCTTGTTTCGGCTGGAATCAGGGAAGTTCATGATCAGGAACAGGATATTGCTCATATGTGAATCCTTTTCCATCCCCCATCCGACCAGTGCGCAGGAGAAGTCATTATACATCTCCCTGCTCAGTGGTTTTTCACTGAGCGACGACATAGGGATCAGGCAATACGCATGCTTCCCGGCCTTCCATTCCGAAAGAAAAGGGAGGATTGGTTCGAAAGGCAGTCGCGTAATGCCAAAAAATCTCTTCCCCCTGCCTGAGATAAAGGAAACGGATGGTTTCCGGCAGGCCACGAGCGCGTTTCCCGGGAGGTTTTCAGCGGCCCATTGGCTGGCCCTGGCATAATTCTCCATGTCGGGGGACAATCCATAGTACTTACCTGTGATTTTCTGTACATCTTTTACCTTTGAAGCCATGACATTCAGTGAAAAACCAAACAGGAGAAGGGCAACAATAATATAAAGGTATTGAAGGCTGTTTCGCTTCATCCTTTCCAGGGTATAATATGCCGAACCCAGGATCAGGGTGAGCAGAAGGGGGAAATACGGGATGATGAACCTGCTTTGCATCCACCCGGTGTGAGCGATCAGGAAGGTTATGAATAAAAATGTACATGCATATATACCGGTAAAGAAAATACAGCGGTTTTTCCTGAATGCGAACAACAATGCCGAAAGTATTAAAAGCACGGTGAGAAGTGCAGTAACAGGATAGCTCTGCATGGCTTTTCCTGCAGGCAGGATCCCAAGGATGGAATACAAGGCCTGGGACAGGTAAAAACCCGTATTCGTAACCAGACGGTGAATGAAACCCTGCAGGTTCTCACTTCCCAGTGCCGGGTTGTAATAATCCTTTGCCACGAGTGAATTAAGCTGTTCGCCCAGTTGAATTCCCGGGCTTCCCCAGACCGCTGCTTTAATTACCTGATATAAAGCCAGGACCAGGGTAAAGGAAAGAATGCCCAGGAAAAGGTTTTTCCATTGCCGGGTGGACATAAAATAAACGGACACGGCTATTATTCCTGCAAAGCCGATTGCCCTTGTCAACCCGAGCCCGGCCAGGCATAATGCCAGGAAAAAAAGATCCGTGATCCGGCGCCTTAAAGGTTTCTCCGGCTTATCTCCCGTAAAGCCGGAAAAGAACACCCAAAATGTGAGGGACTGTAAAAACATAAAGAATGCTTCGCTGAAAGTCTGACTTGCATAATACAGCAGGAAGGAATTCACGGGCAGAAGGGCCAGGATAATGGCCAGGACCAAAGCAGGTATACGGTCCCTGAATGCTTTAAAAAAAAACCAGATAAAACCAAGAAGGCACACCAATGAAAAGGCTTTAAGCGGCACCGCACTGATCCCGAACAGGGCCACGAAGGGGCCAAGTACTAGCGGGTATAACGGCCCCTGGAATCCCGGGAAGATGAAATGATGGATAAAATCATACGCCCTGGCCACATAAGCCGAGTCATCCCCGGCCAGTGAGAAGCGGATATCAAAAAGAAAGATGCTGAAAATCATCGTAAGCACCAAAGAAGTGATCGCGATATGGCCCATGTGTTTTGTAAGGAAGACCTCCTGTTTCTGAAAAAAATCAGCGGGCGCTGAAGCCCTTTTGCCCTTATGGGTATTTTGACCCGGGGCAGCCTGCCTGCCGCCGGGGTTCGGTTTCCCGGGTGTTCTGAACTTGGAAGCTCCTCCTTTATCCGCCATGAAAATGAAAAATTTTAGGTTGTCAGTTATTTCTGTAATTCAGTTTGTAAATCAAAGCAGGTTCTTCGCTGTCCGTGCCTTCCTGGTATATTTTTGTCCGGATTCCCGGGTACTTGATCTCGATGCAGTTCATGTACCGTTCAACAAGATTGGTCCGGTTCTCGTTCTTCTCAGTCGTGTAGGTTCTTATATTATCCGTGAGCACATGGGTTACGTTGGATCTTGCCAGCAACCCCAGAAGCGTATCAGGATAGATCATGAATACTTTTGAACGGGAATCCCTTACCCACGATTTCAGCGAATCAATGTCATCCGTGATACTTATAAAATAGTCCCGGAACTCACCAACGGCTTTTTCCCTGTAATCTTCGGGGAAAGCAAGAACATAGAAGTTCAGCTTGAAATACTCCTCATCCCTGGTTATCCCGTATCCCACCAGGCCACGTCGAAAAAGAGCTTGCAGCTCAAGTGAAACAGGTTTTTTTCTCAGGGAGGATGCTGAAATCAAATAATATCTCCTTTGTTTATCCGGCCAGGATGAAATGAGCTGATCAACCGGGCTTTCTGCCATCCTTGAAATTCCGAAAAAGCTTTTCCCCTTTCCGAAGATGAAGGAAATGGAAGGTTTCCAGCAGGCCACCTTGTCCTTCGCATCAAGATTCGCCGATGCCCATTCGCTGGCCTTGCAGTAATTCACCCAATCGGGCGTCAGGCCTGAAAACCTGTCCCTGACCTCCCTGGCCTTGCCTGCTTCCCTGAGGGTGGTATTTAGGGAAAGTGCCAGGAGAACCAGGGCTGAAACTGGCAGGAGGACCTGGAAGCGCGACCATCCCCTCAAGCTGAACAGGTCATAAAAGAATGAAAAAACCAATAGCAGCATCAGTGGAAAGTACGGGATGACAAGCCTGCTTTGCCTCCAGGTATTATGAGCAATAAGGAAAATGATGAAAAGGAAAATAAACGTATAAATGCAGGTGAACAGGACGTAATTGTTCTTTCTGAATGCGAAAATGGCCGACCCGGCAATTAACCCCATTGTAAGCAGGGTCAGAACCGGGTAAACCTCCGAAGCGGAAGCATAATCGCGAATACCGAGAAATGTAAGGAATGAGATGGAGAGGTAAAAGTTGAAATTAGCCAGGAGCCTCTTTAAGAAGCCCGTTATATCCTCATTACCGAGAGCCGGGTTGTAATAATCACGGGCCATGATGTCCCTGAACTGCCCGCTTAAATGCATTCCTGCATTGCCCCATATGATTTGCTTTAAACCTTCAAACAGGAAAAATACCAGCGCAAGGGATAACAAGGAAACCAGCAGGTTTTTCCATTCCCGTTTGAGAATGAAATACACGGCAACGGCAATCACCGCGGAATAGCCAATGGACCTGGTCAGTCCCATGGACAGGATGCACAGCGCCAGTAAAACATGATCCCTGAGCAGTATTTTCAAGGGTTTCGCACCCGGGCTGTCGATAAAGCGGGTGAAAAAGACCCAAAAAACCAGTCCCTGCAGCAGCATGAAGAAAGCTTCACTGAATGTCTGGCTGGCATAATAAAGCAGGAAGGAATTTACGGGTAGCAGGGCCAGCAGTATGACCAGCAGCAAAGCCGGGACACGTTTGCCGTATGCCATGTAAAAGAGCCACAGGAAGCCCAGGATAAAAATCATCGACAAGGCTTTCAGCGGGACAGCCCTGATCCCGAAAACCGCCACTACCGGCCCCAGCACGACAGGATATAAAGGCCCCTGGAACCCGGGGAATATAAAATGATGGATAAAATCGTACGCCCTGACCACGTATGCCGAGTCGTCCCCGGCCAGTGAAAACCGTATGTCGAATAAAAGAATACTGAACAACAGTGTAAGAAGCAGCGAGGCCGCGAAGATCCGATTCATGTAATTTGAACAGAAAACCTCCGCTTTCATAAAAAAAGCCGGTGGCTCATGCCGGTCCTTGTTCTCCTTTTGAGTTTTGGCAGGTTTTCCTGTACTCCGCGAAAGACCTGAGGTCCTGATGTTCTGTCTTTTTTTCCCCCCGGCCATCAGGTCTGAAAATTTAAGGGTTTTCGGCGGTACACCAGGTATATGCAGGAGAGTGTCATCAGCAGGCTGAGTATTATTAGAAACACGTTGTTTGTGCTTCCGAAATCCTGGTATTTCTGGCTGATGAGCCCGAGGTTGGAGAGCCAGGCAACGACAATGGCCCCGCTGTTATTGACAAAATGGGCAAATACGGGCACCCAGATGGAGCCTGACCAGTAAAACAGGTAACCGAATATAACCCCGAGTATCATGCGCGGGAGGATGCCGTAAAACTGCATATGCATGGCGCCGAAGAGGAAGCCCGTGACGAAAATGGCTACATGGATGTTTTTCAGCCAGTCGTTCAGGAGCTTCTGCAGAATGCCGCGGAACATGAATTCTTCCCCGACTGCCGGAAGTATACCGATCATGAAGATGTTGAACAGGAAAGTACTGAAGGATTTCCCGCCAAGAAATATATCGGTGAGTTTTGAAGCCTGGTCTTCCGCACTTTTCATCCAGTCTTCAACTCCTTTCAAGCCCGAAGGAAGCTTCATCATTTCATTGACCGAAACCAGCCAGTTGATAAACGGCAGGGAAACGAACATCAGCAGAAAAGCGATGAGGAAAACAGCACCCGTTCCTGTTTGGCCTGCGCGGAGATACCCCAGGGAACTGCGTTCGAACAGGTAACCGGCAAGGAGGGCGGGAATGATAAAAAGTCCTATGGATTGTGTCACCTGGAAATATTTCAACAGGGTAAGGGCAAGAGGATTGTCCTCCTGGCTGAGGATATTAATTGTTTCCATCAGGTTGACATGATAGATTGGAATCGCCAGCAGGAGAGCCAGGAAGAAGGTTATAATGAAACAGGAAAAAGTAAGTGCGATGACAAAGATCAGACGGCTGAATGGAGAAAGGTTGCCGAGAAGGGCTGGTTTCATCGGATGTCGGGCTTTTATCTAATTTTGCGCTAAAATAATGAATTTTGGTCAGGATAGGTCAGGTTGAGGCGGGTGAATTCCCGGTAATATTAGCTCCGATGGAGGATGTGACGGATTCCCCTTTCCGTTCCATCTGCAAGGATTTCGGGGCCGACATGCTGATCACGGAGTTCATCGCATCCGAAGGGCTCATCAGGGATTCCTGGAAGAGCAGGCTGAAAATGCAGTTTGAACCAGGAGAAAGGCCGATAGGCATCCAGATCTTCGGGTCAAACACCGCTTCCATGATAAAGGCTGCCGAAGAAGCAGAAAGCGCCGGTCCTGATTTCATTGACCTGAACTTCGGATGCCCTGTCAGGAAGATCGTCATGAAGGGAGGCGGGGCAGCCCTGTTGCAGGATATTCCCAAAATGGCTGCCATGACAGAAGCTGTGGTAAGGTCGACTCGCCTGCCGGTGACCGCCAAGACCAGGCTGGGGTGGGACGACAAGAACATGCAGATACCTGAAATTGCAGAACGACTTCAGGATGCAGGGATACAGGCTCTCAGCATTCACGGCAGGACCAGGGCCCAGTTATACGGGGGGAAGGCCGACTGGACCCTGATCGGGAAAGTGAAAGAGAACCCCAGGATGAAAATACCCGTATTCGGCAACGGCGATATAGATTCAGGTGAAAAAGCCGCGGAGATGAAAGCCCGGTATGGTGTCGACGGGATCCTGGTCGGAAGGGCGGCTATAGGCAATCCATGGATATTCAAGGAAATAAAGACCTACCTGGAAACTGGTGAAGGTCTTCCTCCTCCCTCCCTGAAGGACCGTATATCCGTATTGCGCCTCCATCTTGAAAAATCCCTTGCCTACAAAGGTGAAAGGGCAACAGTATTCGAAATGAGAAAAGCCTATGGCGGGTATTTCAGGGGTATACCGGGCTTCAAACCTCTGCGGATGAAGCTGGTCACAGCAGGATCATTGAAGGAAATCGATGCAATTCTCAGGAATATTCTTTAACTTTGAGAATTAAATCTGAGTTTCCACCGTTCCTATTTAATAATGATTATAACAATGAAAGACTTTAAAAAATATTATTATATCGCCGCTCCTCCCCATGATGTGTACAATGCCCTTACCAACCCTGTAACGCTGCAGCTTTGGACAGGCGAACCGGCGATCATGACAACTGTTCCGGGGACAGAATTCTCATTATGGGACGGGAGCATAGTAGGAAAGAACCTGGAGTTCGAGGAAGGGAAAAAAATAGTCCAGCAGTGGTATTTCGACGGGCAGCCTGAAGAATCCATTGTAACCATAATCCTTCATCCGCAGGGTGAAGGCACTTCCGCGGAACTGCGGCATACGAACATCCCCGATACTGATTACAAGGATTTTACCGATGGATGGGATGAATATTATTTCGGAGCCTTAACTACTTTTTATAAAGAATAACCCTGAACCTTTTAATATTATTTCCCTTATGAAAAAAATGAGATTTACCGGGAGTATGGTTGTAATTGCTGCAATGATGCTCTCCATTTCATGCACCTCCCCGATCAGCCTGACAAGCTGGAAAAACCCCGATGATCATTCGAAGATCTCAAAAGTTGTGATCATTCCCCTGTTTGCAAAACTGGAATATGTAAAACCCTTTGAACAGTCGATGGGTTCCTATTTTGCCTCGCAGGGACTGAAAAGCATAGGCTCCCTGGAATTCCTGAACCCTACGAAATCCTATACCGTTGCCGCACTGCAGCATAAGATTGACAGTCTGGGCGCAGATGGTGTGCTTCTTTTTGAATATAAAGGCACGGACAAAGATGCCAATTATATTCCTGCAACCTATTACGGAGGCTTTGGAACTGCATGGGGCTATGGCGGAGGTTTTTATGGTGGCGGAGTATACTCGGGCGGCTACTGGATGACGACTTCCACAGTTAATGTCAAGGCACTCCTTTACAATGTCAAGAACACAACAGGAGCTATCTGGACAGCTGACATCTCCGTAACTGATCCCCAATATATAGATGAGTCGGCTACCCAGGTTGCCCAGAAGATTTATGCTGATTGGGCCAGCAACGGGCTGCTGAACACGATAGCTACAAAGTAAAATTCTGGCACCGAGCTGATCTCAGAATCTCTTTCCGACCAGTTCGTTGATTCTTTTAAAGGCATTTGAGGCCGAGTTCCAGTTATTTCTCCTGCGAAGCAGGTCCAGATATTCCTGGGCCTGCGGCAGTGTTGTAAATCCTCCGAGGGTTTCAATGCTCTCGTTGTATTCCCTGAGATTGCCGTCGAAAAGTTCATTTATGAACGTGAATTTGTCATTGATGCCGATCGAAGCCTTAAAACTTTCATGCCTGCTGATCTTCGGCCCGAGGGTTTTTTCACGTGCTTCTTTCAGCCTGCTGCTGAAAGCCGGTTCACCTGAAGTGAAAAGATCGGGCTGGAAAATTTTTGACGGCTGTTTCGGGTTGTTTTCTTTTTTAAGGATGGCGGGGATGGGGTCAGGAGGAGTTTCCGGTTTTGATTCGGGTGCTAGGTTGATCTTCCCGGCAGGAACCCCGGCCGGGTTTATCGTTGCAAGTATTTCCGGCCTTTCCAAAGCTTCTGGACCGACAGAACCGTTGCCTCTGATTCCTTTGTTGAACAGGGGATCGTTCAATCGTTCGAGCCGGTGAAAGGTTTCATAGAGTTTACGGACATTATCCATGATCATGTCAAATTCGATCGTGGGGATGAAGTCCTCATATTCCCTGATAATCTCGAATTGTTCATTGATCGCTTCGAGCAGTATCTGCAATTCACGGATTAAAATATTCTTGTCCATAGGATCAGGGCTTGTGATGATTCTGTGGTCCTGCCCCTGCCGGGCTTCTGCTTGCTCTGCAGGAACCAGCATGCCATGCTTCCAGGGGTAAACTCATATCATGTTTACCGGAGGTTTAAAGATAATGCAATAAATCCTGCCACGGATACAATTGTGGATAACTGTTCAAAACTGAAAGGTTACGGATTTTTTTTTAAGTTTGCAAACTGATTCAAAACACATTCTTATGAAAAAGATCGCATTGTTATTATTCGCAAGTATTTTAATTTTTAATTTCTCATCTATGTCACAAACCAAACAGGTACAGAAGGTGGTAAAATTTGAAATTGTCACTGATTTCGGAACGATGAAGGGTTTCCTGTACAATGAAACGCCAAAGCATCGTGATAACTTTGTAAAGCTTGTCAAACAGGGCTTTTACAACGGCACGCTATTCCACAGGGTAATACCCCAGTTCATGATCCAGGGCGGCGACCCTGACTCAAAGACAGCCAAGCCAGGACAGGCATTGGGGGGCGGTGATGCCGGCTATACGGTACCTGCTGAGTTTGTACCTTCCCTGATCCATAAAAAAGGAGCCCTTGCAGCAGCAAGGATGGGTGATAATGTCAATCCCCAGAAAGCTTCATCCGGCTGCCAGTTTTATATTGTTGAAGGAAAGAAATACCCTGCAGCCCAGCTTCCCGGTAAATATACCGACGAGCAGAAGAAGATCTATGAAACCATCGGCGGCACACCTTTTCTCGATGGCGGCTATACTGTTTACGGTGAGATTACCGAAGGCCTTGATGTGATCGATAAAATTGCAAATGTAGAACGCGACCAGAACGACAGGCCGAAGAAGGATATTAAAATGACGGTGAAGCTTATTGATTAGGCATCAGGCGTTAGGCATCAGGCCTTAGGAGAACACATATAACGGCTTTTGCTTTTTTCGCTATTTAATGTATCATGCATGAGAGGATAGAACAATTACGGAAAGAGATAGATGCACTGGCAGCCGGGTCACCCGAAGAAGTGGAGCAGCTGCGGCTGAAATACCTCAGTAAAAAGGGGCTTGTTTCCGTATTGTTCGATGAATTCCGGGATGTTCCACCGGCTGAGAAAAAAGAGACGGGCCGTTTGCTGAATGAGCTGAAAAATGCCGCCCAGGAGAAGATCATAAGCCTCAAAGAGACCTTTGAAAGCAAGGTTGAATCTTCCGGTCCAGCGACCGACCTCAGCCGCCCTGTCGACAATTGGGAACCTGGTTCCCTGCATCCGCTGACCATAGTACGGAATGAAATCGTCAGGATCTTCGGCCAGATCGGTTATACTGTTGCCGAAGGCCCGGAGATTGAAGACGACTGGCATAATTTCGGAGCCCTGAATTTCCCACCGGAGCATCCTGCGAGGGACATGCAGGATACTTTTTTTATCTCTAAAGATCCGGATATCCTTTTACGTACCCATACTTCATCGGTACAGATAAGGACGATGGAGACTTCGAAGCCGCCGATCCGGAAGATATTCCCCGGGAGGGTATTCCGGAATGAAGCGATCTCGGCAAGGGCCCATTGTATTTTTCACCAGGTCGAAGGGCTGTACGTTGACAGGAATGTGTCGTTCATGGATCTGAAGCAGACCCTGTTGTACTTTGCCCGGGAGATGTTCGGCCGTCAGACCGAAATCCGGCTGCGCCCTTCGTTCTTCCCGTTCACCGAGCCTTCAGGGGAACTTGATGTTTCATGCAATATCTGCGGCGGAAAAGGATGCAATATCTGCAAGTATACCGGTTGGGTGGAAATCCTCGGCTGCGGTATGGTAGATCCTGCAGTTCTTGACAATTGTGGGATTGAAAGCAGGATCTATACAGGTTTTGCTTTCGGTATGGGTATCGAACGCACTGCCCTGCTGAAGTTCCAGGTAAGGGACCTCCGGTTATTTTTCGAAAATGACCTGAGATTCCTCAGGCAGTTTACCGGAAGCTTCTGAAGCCTATTTCCTGTTATCAGAATTTATTTCTCCTGAATAATTTTATGAGCAGCACGAAGGCGAAGATGCCTGCAAGGCCGAATACCGACGTTCCGACCCACCTGACCTGTTCCCATTGTGAAAGGATTGATGCCCCGATGATCAGGGCTGCCAGGACAATTGCTATGGCAAGCCGGTTCCCGAGAATGTCCATATGTTCGATCAGGGGTTCAAAACCCTTGAGTTCGATCTGGGTTTTAAATTTGCCTTCCTTGATATTGCTGATGATCTCATTCAGATCGGCAGGCAACTCAGTGACAAGCTGGTAATACTCCTTCAGGGATTCGAAAACCTCACGGGCAATCTGGCGGGGGTCGAATTGCCTTGTTATCAACTCGGCAGCATAGGGCTTCATTTCCCCGGCAAAATCGATTTCAGGGTTCAGGACAAGTGCGACTCTTTCAATGGCCATCAGAGCTTTTACCATCAGGTAAATCCCGGGAGGCATCTTCAGCCCGTAATGAACAAGCAGATCCACCGATTCATTCATGATCTTCCCGAAATCCATCTCATCAATTGAGAGGTATTTGTAATGAGCCAGGAGATCATTGATCTGGTGCTCCAGCTCCTTGAACCGGGGATAATGCTTTTTCCCGGAAACCAGCAGCAGGGCCTCGGTCATCATGCGGGCATCCCGGTCCAGGTATCCAAGGGTATATTTCCCGAGAAAATTAAGATGTTCCGGTCTTAATGAGCCCATCATTCCGAAGTCAATGAATGAAATCACATTGCCGGGAAGGATAAAGATGTTCCCCGGGTGCGGGTCGGCATGGAAGAACCCGTTCCTGAAAAGCTGGTCGAACATCAGGCGAATGGCCTTTTTTGAAAGCTGCAACGTATCCAGTCCCGAAGTGTTCAGGGCGTTGATATCCGAAACCTTGATACCTTCCACGTATTCTTCAACCAGTATCCTGGTATTTGAATACTGTGTATAAACCCTCGGGACGAAGATATCCGGATCGCCCTCAAAGTCATGTCTGAACCTGATCATACTGGCTGCTTCATGCCTGAAATCAAGTTCTTTCTTTATGGCTTTCCCAAATTCCCTGACAATCCCGACAACATTGATCGCCTCCATTTCCGGGTTGTTCCTCTGCATCCTCGAGGCGAAATAATTCATCAGGAAAAGGTCCTGCTGGATCTTTTTCTCAATGCCGGGCCTCTGGATCTTAACACAGACGTCATCCCCGTTCAGTAAAGTTGCCCTGTATGTCTGGGCCATCGAAGCCGAGGCAAGCCGGCTGGTGTTGAACCTGCTGAAGACTTCCGAGAGGGAACAGTTCAGGTTCTTTTCAATGGCTTCTATCATCACTTCATCAGGCATGGGGTCCGCTTCATCCTGCAGCTTGCTGAGTTCATCCCTCAGCTCTTCAGGCACGATATCAGGCCTGTCGGCAAGGATCTGGCCCAGCTTGATGAAACTGGGGCCGAGTTCTTCCACGGCCATCCTGATCCTTTCCCATTGGTTGAAGCGTTCAATCCGGGCCAGGCGTTTTCTTGTGACAAAGTGTTTCCCGAGACCATTCTTGCTGACCCATTCCTGGAACCCGTATTTCATGACGATGCCGAGGATTTCACGGGCCCTCCCGATTTCATGCATCGCCAGACCGATCTGAGAGATTCGCATAAGATTAATTTAATCAGGCATTAGGCATCAGGCATTAGGGAAAGATAGTTAATACCTGATATTTAATTCCTGATGATCAAAATTTGGTGCCTGATTCCTAATGCCTAGTACCTATTGCCTATTTTTTCACCGGTGCCCGTTTGGGTTTCACGGGAACTTTTTTCGCCTCAAGCTTTTTGATCCTGTCCTCAAGCTTTTTGATCTCCTCATTTGTAGGGATATTCATTTTCCTTAGAGTTGTTTTGACAAGCTCCTGAAAGTTATCTTCAAGGGTTTTCTTCGTCTCCTCCGATCGTTTTACAAGTAAATCGAGGAGCTTTTTGGCTTCTTCTTTGGTCAGGTTATTTTCTTTGGCCAGGTCTTTAGCCGCCTTGGCCAGTTTATCCGAGGTCATAAAGGCATAATCCAGGCCTTTTTCAATTGATTTTTTTAATTCTTCGAACATAGATACCTCCTTATTTTTAAAGTGACACTGATTTCAGCTTTGCTTTTTTCCTGATGTTCATGAAATGAAGTTCAAGATCATCCAGGAAACCTGCAAAGTTTTTAAGGCTTTGAGCCTGAATTTCAAACGCAGTAAGTATATTGGGTATTGTTTTAAGATTATTAACAAGACGGTTCAGCTGGCTTTTTTTGTACGGACCTTCGACCAGCAGTATGAAATCGGTTTGTTTCAGCCCGGGAAAAAGAATTTTTTCGGCACTGCGGTTAGAGATGAGTGAATATGTATTGCGGCATTCTTCATCGCGGTAAAAATAAAGTGAATATCCGCCCGGGAGGTCCTCCATTTTAATGAAGTCGCAGCCCATTGCCTGGTTGAGAAGGAAAGAAAGCCGGTAATCCTTAAGATGGCAGGATATCCCTGCAAGGGTGTAATAAGCAGGTTCGGGGCGTGCGTCCAGGGTGAATTTCTTTGCCATGACCATTTTTTTGATCATAACAAATTTAATCAAATATCAGGGCTTTTACAAGTTTTCCCCGTTTAATTTCGGCCAGGCTTTTTCCGATGCGTTCTGTTCTGCTCCCTTGATCGAGTAATCCTGGCCTTTTGCCATGGGGACTCCCCCGATGTTCAATTCGACCAGGTATTGCTTTTTAAACCCGTTACCAATTTCCTCGAGGACGTTGAAGCTGACCTGCTTTTTCTCTTTTTGCGCCCACTCAATGATCCTGCTTTTAAAATTCACTTCCTGGTTGACCAGTTCATCCATATCGAAATACCGGCTGAAAATCCGGTCGAGGATAAGTTTCCTGGTGAAGTTAAACCCCTTGTCGAGGTAAATCGCTCCAATGAGGGCTTCAAACGCATCTCCCTTGAAGGAACGGAAAACACCGGTGGAAGAGTTGTCCATAAGGATCAGCTGATCTATTCCCATTTTCTGGGAAAGTTTGTTAAGCTGGGACCTGCTGACGAGCTTGGATCTCATCTCGGTAAGAAACCCTTCATCTCTGGCAGGAAAAGTTCTGAAAAGGTAATCGGCTGCAACTGCATCCAGGATCGCATCCCCCAGGAATTCAAGACGTTCATTGTTAATACGCAGGTCTTTGACTGTTTCCTGGGTGGCCGATTTGTGAGTGAAGGCAAGCTTGTACAAAAAAATATTCCCTGGCCTGAACCCGAAAATATTTTTCACAGATCGTCTAACCTGTTTATCGGAATGCTTTACGAGGCGTATTGTTTTCAGTGTCCTCAACTTCAAAGCCGGGAGACCTTAATATTTCTTCACAATGATGGTGGCGTTATGCCCGCCAAATCCGAAGGTATTGCTCAGGGCAACATTCACCACCCTTTCCTGGGCCTTATTGAAAGTAAAGTTCAGTCGCTGATCGATCTCCGGGTCATCGGTGAAGTGGTTGATTGTGGGAGGCACGATATTGTTTTGCACAGCAAGAACAGAAGCTATGGCTTCAACTGCTCCTGCTGCACCAAGCAAATGCCCGGTCATGGATTTTGTGGAATTGATATTGATGTTATAGGCATGTTCCCCGAAAAGCCTTACAATGGCTTTGGGTTCGGCAATGTCGCCGGCAGGAGTCGAAGTTCCGTGAGTGTTGATATGATCAATATCGGTGGTCTTCATACCGGCATCAGCCAATGCATTTTTCATGGCAAGCAGAGCCCCCAGCCCATCGGGGTGAGGAGCAGTCATATGGTATGCATCAGCCGAAAGGCCTCCGCCCGCAACTTCTGCGTAAATAGTTGCTCCCCTTGCTTTGGCATGTTCCAGTTCTTCAAAGATCAGGGCCCCTGCGCCTTCGCCCATTACGAAACCGTCACGGTCCTTGTCAAACGGCCGTGAAGCCGTTAAAGGATCATCATTCCTCGTAGAAAGTGCATGCATGGCATTGAAACCACCAATGCCCACTGTTGTTATGGCAGCCTCGGACCCGCCGGCCACGAAGACATCGGCAATGCCGTTCCTGATGTAAAGCAGGGCGTCAACAAGAGCATTGGCCGAAGAAGCACAGGCAGAGACAATTGCAAAATTCGGGCCACGGAATCCATATTTAATGGAAATATGCCCTGCTGCAATATCCGCGATCATCTTCGGAATGAAAAACGGATTGAAACGGGGAGTGCCGTCTCCTTTATTATAAGCTGTAACCTCCTGCACCAGGGTATCCAATCCACCAATACCGGATGACCAGATAACCCCCACCCTTTCTTTATTGACCTTCTCCAGATCTATCCCGGAATTTACGATGGCCTGGTCGGCACATACCATCCCGTAATGGGCATAAAGGTCATATTTACGGACCTCCTTGCGGTCAAAGTAATCATCGGGGTTGAAGTTCCTGACCTCGCAGGCAAAGCGGGTCTTGGACCTGGAAGCATCAAAATGGGTAATCGGTGCTGCACTGCTTACTCCTTTAACCAGGTTGCTCCAAAACTCCCCAACCGAATTTCCCAGGGGAGTAATCACACCCAGACCAGTTATAACAACTCGTCTCAAAGCTTTTTAATTAATGGTTAAAAATACATTTGTTAAAGGAGAAGCCCCTCCGGGGGCGATAGTCTTCATAACCATAAAGGAGCAAAAATCCTTACTTGGTGTTGTTCTCAATATAAGCAATTGCTTCACCCACAGTACTGATCTTTTCAGCCTGATCGTCAGGAATGGCGATATCGAATTCCTTTTCAAATTCCATAATCAGCTCAACAGTGTCCAGGGAGTCAGCACCCAGATCATTCGTGAAACTTGCTTCCGGTGTAACTTCACTTTCATCAACACCAAGCTTATCAACGATGATAGCTTTTACTTTTGCGGCAATGTCAGACATGTTCTTTAATTTTTTGGTTAAAAGGAGTGCAAAGGAAATAATTTTCGCATAGCCGCCAAAGAATTTTAAGATTTTTTAACATTTCAAAAAATTAACTTATTGATAATCAATGGTATTTGGATATTGTTATGTTTAGTTATAATTTAACATTCAAGCAGTTAGCAGCGAAGACTTTAAACACAGCAAAAAGAAGCCAGGGTTTCATATCTTTGTCTGCACGTTAACCCCGGGCCGGTATAATTATGAGGACCGGAAGCGCCGGGGGGATCATATACCTGAGGATGAATAATATTGCAATCTTTGCATCAGGCAGCGGCACAAATGCCCAGAGGATAAGCGAGTATTTCAGTGCCCATCCATCGATACGTGTAAAGCTGATCTTTTGCAATAATCCGTCGGCCCATGTTATCCGGAGAGCGGAAGCGCTTGGTATACCCTGTGAGTTGTTTGACCGCAGGACTTTCTATGAAACCGGTCATATTGTGTCATTACTTGGGAAGAACGATATTTCGCTCATCGTCCTGGCCGGGTTTCTCTGGCTGATCCCGCCAAATTTATTAAAGGCCTACAAGGGGAAGATCATAAACATCCATCCCGCCCTCCTCCCAAAATACGGAGGCAGGGGTATGTACGGGAGCCATGTTCATGAGGCAGTGATCAGGTCGGGGGATAAGGAGTCAGGGATCAGCATTCACCATGTAAATGAAAAATATGATGACGGGAGCATCATATTCCAGTCCCGTTGCCCGGTGTTGGAAGGCGACAGCGTGGAAACGCTTGCAGGCAGGATCCATGAGCTTGAATACAGGTATTATCCTGAAGTCATTGAACGACTCCTGGAAAGCGGGTTTTAATTTTGAATTAGCCGGTCGATTCAGTAATTTTGTTTTATAAAAATTTAACGTTGTTTTAAAACCAGGGATTATGAAAAGAAGAATTTTACTTTTTTCAATGATGTTGTTTTCCGGTCTGATCATGTTCGGGCAGACGTTTATCTGGCAGGATTTTTCGGCCGGGCAGATGCCCCCGACGGGCTGGTCTATCAACGGGCTGACAGCCCAGTGGTCAATAAGCAATTCAAACAATGCGGGGGGAACGGCTCCGGAGGCAATGTTTACTTACGTCAGCGGAACCTATATGACCCGTTTGATCAGTCCGATTGTAAACACGACAGGGCTTTCTTCGGTGAGGCTTTCCTTTAAATATTACTATGATTTCTATGCCTCGCCCGCGCCGGTGGAAGGAGTGGCCACACGTTCGCACGGAGGGACATGGAACACGGTATGGTCGGTGACACCCACACAATCCATGGGACCGGTTGAGATCGACACCGTCATCAGCAACAGCGATGTAGGGCAGGCTGAATTCCAGATCTGCTTTTTCCTGAACGGGAATATGTACGATATCAATTACTGGTACCTGGATGATATTTTATTGTTCCATCCTTTGGCCAGGGACGGGTTTCTATATTCACTCAGCCAGACAGCTCCTTATTTTGGATCCAACGGGGATGTCAAGGGAAGCATAATGAATGCGGGTACTGAAACGATTGTAAGTGCGGATGTAGACTGGCAGCTTGATTCGGGCCCGGTGCACAGTTCAAGCTTCACTGGCTTGTCTGTTCCTACGCAGGGTTCCTTTGACTTTACGTGTACTGACGCAATGAACCCGCCTTTAGGCGCACACACCCTGACGGTCTGGATCCAGAACGTGAATGGCTCGCCGGATAATGACCAGACCAATGACACTCTAAGGAAAACTGTAAACAAGATCTGTTATTCCAATCATCGCTTGCCGTTATATGAAGAGTTCACGAGTTCCACATGCGATCCGTGCGCTGCTTTCAACACGAATTTCGTGCCCTGGTGCACTGCCCACGACAGCCTGATCACCCTGCTGAAATACCAGATGAACTGGCCGGGCGCCGGAGATCCTTACTATACTGCCGAAGGCGGGGTTCGCAGGGATTATTACGGTGTCGGCTGGGTCCCCTGGCTTGAATGCAACGGGAACTATGTCAACACGGATATGACTTCGGTGCAGACTGCCTTTGACCAGGCCCAGCTGCAGCTCGGCATGTTTGATATCGTTTCAACCCATACTTTCACGAACCACGTGGTTAATGTCTGCACCAACATCCTGCCGTTCTATAACTTCCCCAACGGGACCGTTTACATTTCTGTTTTTGAAAAGGTCACCCACAATAATGCCCGTACCAACGGGGAAACTTCATTCGAACATGTCATGATGAAAATGCTCCCTGATGCAAACGGAACCCCTGTCAGCTTTACCGACCGACAGCCGGTCACCATTTGTGATACGTTTGACCTGTCGGGGACAAATATCGAGCGATGGGATGACCTGATGCTGGTCGTATGGGTCCAGGATTCACAGACCAAAGAAATATACCAGTCGGTGTATTCCGTTGAGAACGGCACATTCGGCCACGAAAACCGTCTGCAGGACATTAAGATCAACGGGAGTGACCTTCCCGGATTCAGCCCGGATGTATTTACATATAATGTTACTTTGCCCGGCGGCACGGTATTGGTTCCCGATGTTGTGGGAATTCCCATCGATACGAATGAAACGGTCATCGTGATACCTCCCCAGGCGCTTCCAGGCACCACGACCATCGATGTATTCGCCCAGGATAACATTGATCACAATCTCTATACCGTGAATTTTGATTTTGCCGCAGGTGTGGATCCGAAAAAAGTGGAAGCAGTGAGTATCCATCCGAATCCCACTTCCGGGCTCATCTATATTTCGGGCGCATATCATTCGCGCATCACGGTCTACTCCATGAATGGAGTTTTAATGAAAACCCTTGAAGATTTCACTGGTACAACACTCAACCTTGGCGACCTGAACAAGGGTGTTTACCTTCTGAAGATCGAACGCCAGGATAAGAATGTGGTCCAGAGCAAGATCGTGCTCCTTTAAAAAAGATGGCTTTTTTAGCCGGGCATAGTTCCTGGCAAAACCCCGGGGGGCAGGTCGTGAGACCTGCCCCCCGGCTTGTTTCAAAACAGGGACCGCTTTTATTTAAAAGGTTTTAGGCCGGGATTCCCTTACCCGGAATGTGTTGAAAAACGGATTCGGCAGGGAAATAAAAAAAATCCCGGAACTGGTCCGGGATTAAATCAATAAACAAACGTTGTCTCACTTAACTTGCACACATTACTGCCGCAAAAAATACTATGTCTATTTACAGCTCAATGATCGGAAGCAAAGATACATTACACTTTTGAATGCAAAATGTTAAGGATTACTAATATACGTTAAAAATTGTTAAATACTTTTTTAAGCCGGTGATTCTTCAGCACCGGATACATTACCCCTGTATAGATCAGTTTCGTGTGTAAATCCGCATTTTACCTTATTTTTGTTGTATGAACCGCCGGTTTGTCATTCTGACCATCATCGTCATGACTATTGCCCTTGCAGGCCTGATGGGAATTCAGATCTACTGGATCAATAATGCATCCCAGGTGAAGGAAACCAATTTCCGCCGCAGTGTGAACGAAGCCATAACCAAGGTGGTCCTAAAGGTGGAACGCCTTGAAAAACGAAAATCCCTCGAAAAGTCGCGGCCCGAAGGCCTTCTTAACATTAACCCCCATCTGCCTTACGAAGAATTCCTGACAAAGAATTTACTGGATTCCCTGATCTTCCAGGAACTTAACATCAGGGGGATAGACACCCGCTTTGAGTTCGGCATTTATAAACCGGAGAACGAAATCTACCTCATCGAAAAATCCCCTAATTACCGCAAAGAATTGTTTGAGAAGGGATATGCCTTCCCATTGTTCCAGAGTGATATCTTCACTCCGCCTGAGTATCTTCTCATCAGTTTCCCGAATGAAAAACGTTTTCTTCTTACCGAGTTATGGGGCATGCTCCTCATTTCGCTTGTCCTGATCATCGTGATCGTCTATTCATTCATCTATACGGTCTCCACCATATTCAGGCAAAAAAGGCTTTCGGAAATGAAAAACGACTTTATCAACAATATGACCCACGAATTCAAAACCCCCATCGCCACGATATCACTGGCCTGTGAGGCATTAAACGATAAAGAGGTTCGGAAATCCGGGGAATTTTATTCCTCCTATATCAATATGATCCAGGAAGAGAACAAGCGGCTGGCTGTGATGGCGGAAAAAATACTGCAGACCGCGGTCATCGACTCAGGCCAGCTTAAAATGAAAAAGGAACTGATCAATATCCATGATATCATCCATGACGTGGTAAAGAACATCCGGATCCAGGTTGAGATCAAGGACGGGGATATCATTAAAGGTTTTTATGCTTCCAGGCCCAGTATAGAAGGGGATAAGGTGCACATTACAAATTTGATTTACAATCTCCTGGATAATGCGAACAAATATACTCCCCGAAAGCCCCTGATACGGATAGGCACCGAAAACACCGGCAACGGGATAATCATCACCATCGAGGATAACGGTATCGGAATCAGTAAATCGGAACAGAAAAAGATCTTTGACAAACTGTACCGGGTACATACGGGGAACATTCACGAAGTGAGGGGCTTCGGGCTAGGGCTGAACTATGTAAAAGCCATTGTCGAGGAACATCACGGAAAGATAAGCCTTGAGAGCGAGGTTAATAAAGGAAGCACGTTCAGGGTTTTTCTTCCTTTCTCCATTAAAGAATAATACTGCTTTAAATACGTTATTATCAGGTAAAACGACCTGAATTGACAGGGTTCCGGGCCCGGGCAGGTATAGAATAAGATGAAAAAAGAATAATTATGGACAAAGCTTCAGTTAATGTTCTGCTCGCAGAAGATGACCGTAACCTTGGCAATATTCTGAAGAATTACCTGGACGCCAAGGGTTACAATACAGTATTATGCGTCAACGGGCAGGAGGCGGTCGAGATCTTCTCGAAGAAGGAAATAGATTTCTGCATTCTTGATATCATGATGCCGGTAAGGGACGGGTTTGCCGCTGCAAAGGAAATCCGGAGCATCAGCCGTAAGGTACCTATCCTGTTTTTAACTGCAAAAGCATTGCAGGAAGACAAGTTAAAAGGTTTTGAGGCGGGGGCCGATGATTATATCACCAAGCCTTTCAGCATGGAAGAACTGCTGATGAGGATGCAGGCCATACTGAGGCGGACCGATGAAGGCGGAAAAAATACGTCTGCCGACAATATTTTCAACCTTGGCAATTACACCTTTGATTTCAACAGGCAGGTTTTAAGCATAAAAGGCAAGGAACAAAAGCTGACTTCAAAGGAAGCCGGGCTTTTAAGGCTTCTTTGCCTGAACGTCAATGAAGTTCTTGACCGCTCGGTTGCCCTTAACCAGATCTGGAATGACGACAGCTATTTTAATGCACGCAGCATGGATGTATATATCGTTAAGCTGAGAAAATACCTGAAGGATGACCCCGGTGTCGAGCTTATCAATGTGCACGGAGTGGGGTTTAAGCTTGTAATGAAAAGATGATTAGGCAGGCATTGGCATTGGGCATTAGGCATTAGTTATAAATCCGTAAAATGGCCGGAAAGTTATTTTTAGTACCGACTCCGATTGGTAATCTCGAAGATATCACTCTGCGGGCCTTGCGCATTTTGAAAGAAGCGGATCTGATCCTGGCCGAGGATACGCGCACCACTTCCTTCCTGTTAAAACATTTCGGGATTGAAAACCGTTTGCAGTCACACCACCAGTTCAATGAACACAAGTCACTCGAGAGGGTGACAGGCATGCTTAAAGACGGCATGGTGATCGCCATGGTAAGCGACGCGGGCACCCCGGGTATTTCCGATCCGGGGTACCTGTTGATGCGGGAATGCATCCGGGCAGGCATTCCTGCGGAATGCCTGCCCGGGCCCACCGCGTTTATCCCGGCTCTTGTGAACAGCGGAATACCTTCCGGCCACTTTGTGTTCGAAGGATTCCTTCCCCATAAAAAAGGCCGTCAGACCCGCCTTCAGCAGCTTGCATCCGAAGAAAGAACGATGATATTTTATGAATCCCCGTTCCGCCTCCTGAAAACCCTTGAACAGCTTGCCGTCGTTATGGGAAATGAACGCTATGCCTGCGTTTCGAGGGAACTTACAAAGATCTACGAGGAAAACGCGAGGGGAACACTGGAGGAACTGATACAGCATTTCAGCAATAATAAGATCAGGGGGGAGATCGTGATCGTATTGGCCGGGGCCGGGGTCGGAACTGGGGCCGGGGCCAGCCCCGGAGACGGAGACGAGACCGGGGCCGGCACCTGAAATTGCCTGGCCTTAGGCAAGGGGCTGAATCTTTAACCGGTTTTTTGTAATTTTACAATACTAATGTGCTGAATCACCGTTATGTGCGGGAGATATTCATTTGCAGAAGTTGACGAACTGATCGAAGAACGGTTCGGGGTAAGGGTTCGGACGGCCATATACAAAGCCAGGTATAATTGTGCCCCGGGACAGGAACTACCTGTCATTTCAAATGAAAAAAGGGAGGAACTGGTTTTTTTCCGGTGGGGGCTTATCCCGTTCTGGGCAAAAGATCCGTCCATAGGGAATAAGCTCATCAACGCCAGGGCTGAAACCATTACCGCCAAACCATCTTTTAAAAATGCGTTCCGAAGCCGGCGCTGCCTGGTGCCGGCCGGCAGTTTTTTTGAATGGGCAAAGGACGGGGAAAAAACGCCTTTCCGCATCCTGATGAAGGATGAAAAGCCTTTTGCCATGGCCGGGATCTGGGACAGATGGACATCCCCCGACGGGGAAATTGTCCACACCTTCTCAATCCTGACGACTTCGCCCAATGAACTGATGAAACAGATCCACGACAGGATGCCTGTCATCTTTGAGCGGGCTGATGAACAGCGATGGCTGTCACCCCTGCCGGAACCCGAATTGCTGTCCCTGCTTAAACCTTACCCGGAAGAAAAGATGAAAGCATACAGGATCTCCCGCCTGGTGAATTCTCCGAAAAACGATACAGCGGAAATTCTCAATCCCCTATCATAAGGGAACACCCCCTGAGCTCGCTTGCATCGAGACGGCCCAGGACCTGGAAACTACCGTCTGCGCTTAACTTTCCCAGGTCGTCGGTTGCTATAAAACTGCATGAATATAGATTTGCCAGGTCTATGACATTGATGCAGCCCGTTTTTCCGTACGAAGTATATGCAAAAGGGTCATTCAGTTCCCTTGTCAGGACTTTCATCCATCCCGGGCAGGTGAACAACCCGCCGGGTCCTGACCATGCCTGTGAAAGCAGCTCGGTCATCCCGTATTCAGAACGGATGGAGGATCCCCTGAAACCCGCCCGGAGCCCGGCATGCAACTCTTCCCTGGTGATCTCCTTTCTTCGGCCTTTCATTCCGCCGGTCTCGATGACAGTCAGGCCCCCGTAATCACCCGGGTATCTTTCCGCAAAATCAAGCAGCGCCCAGCTGAGGCCGAATAAAACAGTCTTCTCTCTTCCGGCAGATGCGCTCAATCTCTTCATCAGCCCGGATGGGTCATGCAGGTAAAAACCATGGTCATGCCCGGGATTCTGCTCCATCAGCACCCGGATCATAAAGATCAGCGAAGAGTATGGATTTTCGTCCGGCCCGGGGGTCAGGGCAAGAAAAGTGTACCCTGCAGGATCTCCGAATGCAAGTCTGAAACCCTTCAGTAACGAAGCTTCATAGATCCCGGGGTCGATAAAATGCCGGCTGGGGACTGTCCCCGTGGTCCCGCTGCTGTGAAATACCCTGAGTCCTTGTTTTCCCCTGCAAACCACTTCACGGGTCTTAAAAAATTCAATTGGAAGAAAAGGTATGTCCCCCAGGCCTGTCACCCTGGCCGGATCAACCGAAAGGGCATCGGCAAATGCCCTGTAGACTTCGCAATGTTCTTGCTGGAAACGGAACACCCGGAGGGCAAGGGAAGTAAAATCCCTTCCACGGGGCTCAAAAATCAAATCTTCAAGTTTTCGGGCGCCCGTCATCCTGTAATACTATATTTTTCATATCTTTGCGAGAGTCCAAAGATATTAAAAATTACCGCCGTTTATGAGAGAATCCCGGAAAGGCATACTGCCTGTCACCGCCCTGGCAATAACGGTAGTTTCTTTCATCCTGCTTGCCTCCTGCATGAAGAGGGAAAGTTTTTCGGATATTCCCCAGATAGGATTTGTCAGTTATTACAATGTATTCGATACCGGCCATATTGCAAAGCGCGGGATCCTGACCATATCCTTCCAGGACGGCAACGGTGATATCGGCCTGAATTCCGGGGATGTAAATCCCCCTTTCGACACTGGCAGCATCTATTATTACAATTATTACATTGATTATTACGAAAAAAGGAACGGCACTTTTGTCAAGGTCGATCTTAATCCCCCGTATAATACGCGTATCCCCAACCTGACCCCTGACGACCCGAACAAGAATATAAAGGGTATCATCGTGGACACACTTTCACTGAACCCCAAGCCGGTATATGATACCATTCAGTTCAGCATGTACATTTACGACAGGGGGCTCCATAAAAGCAATGTGGTGACCACCCCCCAGATTGTTGTCAGAAGGCCGTAAGCAGGAATGGAAAGGGTTCTTGTATACCGCCGATTTATCATCATAGGAATATTCCTTGCCGTCGGAATTGCTTTTCTTGCCCGGCTGTTTTATGTGCAGATCCTGGTCGACAAGTATATCCTGTCATCCAACAATAATGTGCTGCGGTATATGACCCAGTACCCTGCCAGAGGCCTCATTTATGACCGTAAAGGGAAACTTCTGGTATATAACGAAGCAGCCTACGACCTGATGGTCGTCCCCAGGCAGGCAAAGCTGGTCGATACCAACGAGCTTTGCCGGCTTATCGGTATCGATAAGGAGGAATACATCAGGAGGCTCAGGAAAGCAAGGATCTATTCACCATACAGGCCTTCTATATTTGAAGCGCAGATAACCAGGGAAAATTACGGGTACCTTGAAGAAAAGCTGTTCCTTTTCCCGGGTTTCTTTGTGCAGTCGCGCACACTTCGCAAATATGCCTTCCCAATAGCAGCACATACATTCGGATATATCGGTGAGGCAGGCCCTGACGTCATCGCTTCCGATCCCTATTACAAGCCCGGTGATTACATCGGCGTAAACGGCATAGAAAAAGCCTACGAGGAAGTCCTGAGGGGTGAAAAAGGCCTCAAGATCAGGGTTGTGGATGTCCTGAACAGGGACAAAGGAAGTTTCCATGACGGGAAGTATGATACCCTGGCATATATGGGTAAAGACCTGTATTCTTCGCTGGATGAAGAGCTTCAAGAATACGGGGAAAAGCTGATGACGAATAAGAAAGGCAGCATTGTTGCCATCGAGCCTTCCACCGGCGAGATCCTTTGCCTTGTAACAAGCCCGGGTTATGATCCCAACCTGCTGGTGGGCAACATCCGTAAAAAGAATTACACCGCCCTGGTGATGGATACCATATACCAGCCTTTGTTCAACAGGGCCCTGATGGCGATGTATCCCCCGGGATCCACATTCAAGCTGGTTGATGCCCTGATAGGCCAGCAGGAAGGTGTCCTCACTCCTGAAACAAGATATGGTTGCCCGGGGGGATACAGCCTTGGAAACGGGAAAATGGTGAGCTGCCATGCCCATCCCTCCCCGCTTGATCTTGTCGGGGCTATACAGATTTCATGCAATACATATTTCTGCAGGGTGTTTCGCTCAATCATCGATAAAAAGCCTTTTGTGACGACGCGTATATCATACGAAAAATGGAGAAAGGAAGTGATGAGCTTCGGGCTGGGGAAGAAGCTGGGTGTCGACATACCGGGTGAACTGAACGGGAATATTCCGTCGCCGGCATACTACGACAAGTATCATGGCAAGGACCGCTGGAAGTCACTCAGCATCATTTCGCTTGGCATCGGGCAGGGAGAGATCACGCTGACGCCGCTTCAGCTTGCAAACCTTGCGGCCACGATCAGTAACCGGGGATGGTATTACCCGCCTCATATCATCCGTGCGATAGGACATCCTGATTCGCTGAACACCGGCTTCGGCAAGAAACAGTTTTGCCTGGTCGACAGATCATATTTTGACGTGGTCATTGAAGGTATGGCGGATGTGGTGACAGGGGGAACTGCAAAGGCTTCAAAGATCGACAGCATCGATTTTTGCGGGAAGACGGGTACTGCCCAGAATCCGCATGGCAAGAACCATTCGGTGTTCATTGCCTTCGCTCCCAGGCAGAATGCAAAGATTGCCATCTCGGTCGTTGTTGAGAATGCCGGGTTCGGTGCTGCATGGGCGGCACCAATCGCAAGCCTTATGCTCGAAAAATACCTGAGCAGGAACGTAAAACGAAAGGAAATGGAAGACCGGATCATCAATGCGGATATCATCCATGGGACAAACCTGAAATATGCAGGCACAGAAGGGCATTTTCTACCGGATTGACTGGGTGCTTGTCGTCCTTTACCTGATCCTTGTCACGATCGGCTGGTTTAATATCTATGCCGCTGTATACAACGACAGCCATCAGCAGATCCTCGACCTTCACCAGAAATACGGCAAGCAGATGATGTTTATAATCGCTGCCGTGTTCCTGGCAATAATGACCCTGATCATCGACCCAAAGTTCTTTTCACAGTTTTCTTATTTCATCTATGGCTTTTTTCTGCTGACCCTGATACTCGTGATCTTTGCCGGGCGGGAGATCTCCGGTTCCAAATCATGGTTCCAGATCGGGGGATTCGGCATACAGCCTGCCGAATTTGCCAAAATGGCCACTGCCCTGGCCCTGGCAAAATACCTGGGATATTATGAACGTAACCTGTCAAAGATGCGGAACCTGGTCATTGCGGTGGTTATCATGTTACTTCCCGCTTTGCTGATCCTTCTTGAGCATGATACCGGTTCCGCCCTGGTATTCCTTTGTTTCATCCTCGTGCTATACAGGGCAGGACTCACAGGATTTGTACTCCTGGCCCTGGCAAGCCTTCCCGTACTGGGGATTCTCTCTTTGCTTGTCAACAAATACATCCTGGTTGCCTCAGTCCTGGTGGTCGCGGCACTTTTTTATCTCGCCTCAAGGAAATCCATGAGGAATTTCCTTGTTGCCCTGATGGTCTTTACATCTGCTTCAGGATTTGTATTTTCGGTGCATTATACCTTCAACCATATCCTGGAACACCACCAGAGACAACGAATCAATGTACTCCTGGGACTGAATACCGATCTGAAAGGAGCAGGGTACAATGTGAACCAGTCTATGATTGCCATCGGGTCGGGAAGGTTGTTCGGGAAAGGTTTTCTGCAGGGAACCCAGACTAAATACAACTTCGTTCCGGCGCAAAGCACCGATTTCATTTTCTGCACGGTAGGCGAAGAACAAGGATTTGTCGGCTCCTTCGTCGTCATCAGCCTTTTTATCGCCCTACTGATCAGGATCATCATGAATGCCGAAAGGCAAAAGTCGAGGTTCAGCCGACTTTACGGTTACGGTGTTGCCTCGCTTTTCTTCATGCATTTTTCAATCAACATCGGAATGGCCCTCGGATTGCTCCCTGTGATCGGGATCCCCCTTCCCTTTTTCAGCTATGGAGGATCTTCCCTCTGGGCATTCACCATCCTGCTGTTCATCTTCATCAAGCAGGATTCCTACCGCTATGAACTGGTCTGATCAGAAAACCTCCTGGGTCTGGACATACAATCCGTGCGACATGTTTCCGATCCCGAAATCGATGGCGATATTTGTCCGGTCATTCTTCCCGACCATGATCCTCAGCCCTGCTCCTGCGGCAGGCTGGAAGAAACCGAACAGCGGGACATTCATATCACGGCTGGAAGCGGTGGTCACATTGGTAAAGATCACGCCTCCAAGGATATGCGTGCGGGGAGAAATCGGGAAACGGTATTCCATTTCACTATACACAAAATCCTCCCCGCGGTACCTGCCCTGGGCATAACCGCGGCCCGAAGAATTCATCTGGTCATAACTGATGCTCATCAGGTCCATGTATGGAACCGATCCGCTGACCAGGAAGGAGCCGTAATACCAGAATGCCAGCAGGTTCCTCGGGCAGCGTTTTGAAAGGGGGATGTATGCCCTGAACTCGGTCCACAGTACAGAGCTGTTCCTGCTGCTGCCAAGCCAGGTGGAATTATACTTGTAGTTCACGTTGAGAAAGATACCTTTGTATGCATTCAGCTGATTATCCCTGCTATCATAAACAAAATTGGCGCTGATCCCCGAAGTGATATACTCCTTTGGGTTGAATCCGTGGATCATGCTGTAGGCGTAATTAGGCGTATTATATAATGTATCATTCCTGATCAGGAGATTGTTATCCTCAATTTTATAATGAATATCAAAGTGATACCCTATCCCGACATTGATGACAGATGTGATGCGCCTGGAGAGTACATTGTAAAACCTGATCCAGTTGTAATCCATGGGATATACGCCTTTGGCGGAAGGGTCAATAAGGACTGCCTTGTACCCCGGGACCTGCGGGATGGCAGTTTGGTTGCATGTACCGAGAGAGTATGTCGGGAGGTTGAAAATGTAGAGCCTCCAGTCGCTTTGCAGAAACCATTTATCCCCCGGGAAGTAGATGTTGCCTTTATATTGTATGAAGAACTGTTTGTCCAGAGTATACAGGGCCGAAGCCACACCGGCCGAAAGTTTGGTATTCTCCGGGTTTCCCAGCTGAAGCGAAAACGAACCACCCACACCCAGCTGAACGCTGGTCGCAGGATCATATGCAACGAGGGGAATGGCAAAAAACCTGAATCTTTTTACTTTCTTCGGATAAAAGGGGTTTTTCCCTTTAAACAAAAAGTCCACCAGGTCTTTCTGGGGGCAGCAGGTGTCGCATTTCCATCTTTTATCCACGGCACTTACCGGTTTTACAATGGCCGAATCCTGCCCGCCCTGGGCAAGGCCATTTTCTTTTAGTAAAATAGCAAAAAGAATAATTAACGTCAGTATCAGGCTTCTTTTCATGGAACCAGGGAAGAGATTGAAAAAGGCTGCCGGCATTCCAGGAAATAGATGGTTGTTTCATCTATCTGCCTGAACTCACGGTAAAGGCTGTCGGGGTTATTCAAAAAGAATTTGCGGGCAAGAAAGGAAAAGAATTCATTATCCCCTGCGAATGACATTTCATAAGCTTCAAGGACGACATGCTCCTCCTTCCATCTCAGGGCCTGCGGCACATCATGGTCATGCAAGGCGTTGACCTGTGCGGAAAGATGCAAAGGCAGAATCAGCAGGATAGGGAGAAAACGATACATAAACTGCTATTTTGCGGGTTTTGAATTGGATCGTACAAATGTATGTATTTTGAAGATAACACCTTATGTCTTGCACATCCGTCCGGTTTTATTAATTAATTTTGAAAGCAAGAACTTTGCTTATGGTCCTGGGCTTCCTTGGTTCTGTATGCAATTCCCTCCCCTGAAAATGATTGACACCACCCCTGTTAAAGAAACCGCGATCCTCGTTGGCGTTGCAACCCGCCTCCAGGATATGGAACATACCATGGAATACCTTGATGAACTTGCATTCCTTGTCGATACTGCCGGGGGTATTGCCCTGAAAAAATTCGTACAGAAGCTGGATTTTCCCGACCCCAGGACTTATGTAGGCAGCGGCAAGCTGGATGAGATCAATGAATGGATGCAGTCACGGGATGTGGATATGGTGGTATTTGATGATGAACTCAGCCCTTCCCAGATCCGCAACCTCGAACGCAGCCTGAAATGCAGGATCATCGACAGGAGCAATCTCATCCTCGATATCTTCGCCAGGCGGGCAAAGACAGCCAGTTCCAGGACCCAGGTCGAACTGGCCCAATACGAATACCTCCTGCCAAGACTCACACGACGCTGGACCCACCTCGAGAAACAAAGAGGAGGAATAGGATTAAGGGGCCCCGGGGAACAGGAGATAGAGACTGACCGGAGGTATATACGCTGGAGAATAGCGCTGCTGAAAGAAAAACTTAAAGAGATCGACCGGCAGAAATCCACCCAGAGAAAACACCGGAGGGATATGATCAGGGTCGCCCTCGTCGGGTATACAAACGTGGGCAAGTCGACCATCATGAACATCCTCAGCAAATCCGACGTTTTTGCCGAAAACAAACTTTTTGCCACCCTCGATACCACCGTGAGAAAGGTCGTGATCGATAACCAGCCCTTATTGCTTTCCGATACCGTCGGGTTTATCAGGAAACTTCCGCATACCCTGGTGGATTCATTCAAATCGACCCTTGATGAGGTAAGGGAAGCGGATATCCTGGTCCATGTGGCCGATATCAGCCATCCCGCCCACGAGGAACAGATCAACGTAGTGAGGCAAACCCTTACCGACATCCATGCCTCGGATAAACCGGTGATCATGCTGTTCAATAAAATAGATGCCTACCGCTTCGAAGAAAAAGATCCTTACGATCTCGGGCCGGTAAGCAGGAAAAACCTGAGCCTGGAAGAACTTGAGAAAACCTGGATTTCCAGAGGCGGAGAAGTTTCTCTTTTCATTTCAGCTACGGAAAAAATGCATATCGATCTCCTTAGGGAAGCTCTTTTTCAACAGGTAAGGAAAATCGCAAGGCAGCGCTGGCCCGAAAAGATGAACTGAGATCCTAAGCCCTTCCTGGTTTTCTTCCGCAGAAACCAATCACGATTAACCTGGGATGCCGGCATTCCTCATGCAGTGAATGCAACGGAAAAATTTAAAATGATTCTGACAATGATCAAAGGTTGAACGTATGAAGAAAAGGGTCTTTGACCGCAACCGTGCGATCCTGGACACCCTGGCAGTTTCGCAGAACCTGACATCAAAACGTAAGCTCGAAAACGAGCAAAGAATACTGAATTATAGAAACGCCGGAATGGCTGGATAAGACCAAAATTATTATAAGCCTGATGCAAGACCGCTACTTAAAGTGTAAAGAGGAGTCCTTTCCTACTTCGTGTGATTATAGATCCATTTCGCACCTTCCATGAAAGCCCTGGGGGCAACTGCAACATGGATGGTACCGCCGCTCGGGTCAGGGGTCACTGCAGGCCACTCAACATACTCCACGTTGGTCAGGCCGAGGCTGGTGAACCTGGTCTTCGCAGCGACAAAATTGCCAAAAGGCACACAGTCATCGTTCTGGCAATGCCATAGCAGCATTTTCGACTTCGGGGTCCAGTCAACATAGGAGTTATTTCCGTATAAAATATTCCACGCCTGGCTTTTCACATTTTTCAAGGTGTCGATAAATGAACTGGTAAAGATCTCTTTCAGTATCTTGTCGGGAGGCATGATCCCATTCACGACGCTTTCCGGATAGAACCCGGTGGTGTATTTGGGGATATCCGTCCTGTAGGGCTCATTAAGCATGCTGGTATAATCGAAAACTTCAGGGTGCATCGTATGATAACCCACCATCAGCATGGGCAGGAAATAAGGCACGGGAAAGGGTTTGTCGCCCAGCATCATATTCATCATGGCGCCCGACAGGTCGTAAGGGCCATCCATACAAACCACACCATTCAGGTTTACATCCCTTGCTTCAAGCTCCCTGGCGGATGCCATGGTGACAAAACCGCCTTCGGAAAACCCCAGGAGAAAAGCCTGGTTGTTCCAGGTTACATAGGCATTGCGGTAACAGTTGAAATACTCCATGGCAGCCTGCATCATATCGGCTGTTGCGGTTGCCAGCCTGTCCCTGTCACAATAAGGATGGTTTTCGGTGGTGTCATCGCCCATCCCCTGGTAATCAGGCATGATGATAATCCATCCATAATATAACGCCATGGCGTCGGCAACCAGCATTTCGGGGAAATTCTTCCAGTCGCTGGTGCTGGCGGTCTTCCAGCGTGAAGGAGCATATTTTTTCAGCAGGCAGGTCCCATGGTTGAAGGAGAGAATGGGTGCCTTTAATGTTTTAAAGGGGGACCAGGGATAAATCAGAAGTCCCGACAACTGGATGACATTTCCATTGTTGTCGGTCGACCTGTACCTTACAATATCATGAGCGATAAGGCTTATCGACAAACCATTACCTGCAGATTCTCCCTGGACGTCCTGGAATAAATCAGTATAATCGAAGTAACCGGGATAATCGGGTTGTAAAAGCATCTGGTTCCTGACATCATCCGAAGACCGTTCCATATGTGTCACAACCTCAAAACCCCCGCTGGCCATGGGAGGGCATTCAGGCGTCGACGTTAGTTTATGGTAGGAACAGGAGTTTATTACAACAGCAGTCAACAGTAAAAGAAATCCTTTACCGGTCATCAAAAGGGTTTTTGTTGTTCGTTTGTCAGCAATCCTGTTTTTCATGGCATTTTGCTTTTACATATGAGGGAAGTCCCCAACTAAATAATATCTGTTTAAAAGTGAATTTCAGAAGGCCGATTGATTCATTTACAAATATAAATCATTAAGCAGTTTCTTTTACCTGCCCCTGAATTGTTGATTTTTTTTAATCCAATGCAGCGCCATGGTTTTTCAAACTGAGTATTTACGAACGAAACTATAATCCAAATGACAGGAAATTGAATCAAAAAGTTGCGTAACGGTTTAATTTGTTATCTTTAACTCATTGCCGGATCGGGTAAATCAGGTCCATCATAAAGCAATAAACACACAGGATAAACCGGCATTACTTTTCTTCATAATTTCGGGCATTCTGATTTGTTGCAGATGGTTTATCCGAATGTCCGGGATGTAGTATTTTGTATCTCTGCAAGGTTTTCACCGGGAAGTCATCAGATATTGTAAACACCACAAGTTTGTCAGAAGAAATTTTAATCGGCAGGCTGAAGTCAGGGGAAAAGGAGGCCTACAGGGAGTTGCTGGGATTATACTCCGACAGGGTGTTCAATACATCCCTGGGCCTGCTTCAGAACCATGAAGATGCTGAAGATATTGCACAGGAAGTGTTTATCGAGGTTTACCGTTCCGTATCGGGTTTCAGGGGACAGTCGAAACTCTCCACCTGGATTTACAGGATTGCCGTCACAAAATCCCTTGAACTCATCCGAAGCAGGCAAAGGGATAAACGCAGCGGGATCATCCTCAGCCTTTTCGGAAAGGAGCAGACGATCAGCGTTACAAGGGATGAGCCTTTCTTCCATCCCGGGGTGAAACTTGAAAACAAGGAGATGGCGGCTGTTTTGTTCGCCGCCATCCGCAGGCTTCCTGAAAACCAGAGGATTGCATTTACGCTGAATAAACTTGAGGACCTGAGTTACTCTGAAATAGCGGAGGTCATGAAGGTTTCGGTTTCCTCGGTGGAATCCCTTCTTTTCAGGGCAAAGCAAAAACTCAGGGAGTTGCTGGGCGAATACTATGAACAAAATTTCAGATAACCGCAAGTTTTTACTCTTTTAATCATCAAAGGATCATGAATGCAAAGGAACAGTGGGTCAATAACGCGATGGAAAGCCTGGACGGGGGCGGTCGTGCGGTTTTAGACCCTTTCGTGAGGGAAAAGATACTGCAAGGGATTGACAAGGCTGAGCCTGGGCAGGATATTGTGAAAACCGGCCTGTCCTGGAAAATTGCAGCCGTGATCCTGCTGCTGATCAGCCTGAACGTGTTCACTATGGTAAATTACGGCAGGTCTTCAGGGAACACGGGTTCCACGGCCCGTTCCGTTGCCATGGAATACTTTTCATTTATCGACCATTATAATCTCTGACATATGAACAATACGAGAACATACAAAATCATCATCATGCTGCTTGTGGCCCTAAACTTAGGCACTCTTGCCTTCATGTGGTTCAACAGGCCGGGAAGGGAAAGGCAGGAACGCAGGCAGGGGGAAGCCGCTTCATTCCTGATCAAAGAACTGGGATTATCCGGTGAACAGCAGAAAGAGTACGGGCAGCTCCGGCAGGAGCACAGGGCTATGCTGGACCAGCTCAACGAACGGGACAAAGTCCTCCACAACCGTTTCTTTGCACTGCTTACCCTTGAAAAACCGGATACTGTCAGCATGGAAGCAATTGCCAGTGCCATTGCAGCCAACAGGAAAAATATGGAGATCGTGACCTATGATCATTTTTACAAGGTGACCAGGATTCTGAACCCGGAACAGCAGAAAAAGTTCAGTCTTATTTTCAAGGATGTGCTTAGGATGGTGTTGCCCCCGCCTGTCCCGCCTCCAGGTAGCCCTCCGCCTCCGCCACCATCAGCGCCGCCTCCTTCAGCACCACCCCCGCAGCCTCCACCGGGCCATTAAAACTTTGATTTTTTTTTCAACCAATCAGTCAATCCGTGTTACTTTTAATGAGTCTTAAAGTTAAACCATGAAAATCAGGAAAAATATAGCCGTCAGCGATTCCGGCCTGGTGTTCAACCCCGAAAACGGGGAATCGTTTTCCGTTAATCCCACTGGGGTGGAACTCACAAGCCTGATGAGGGAAGGAAAATCCTTTGATGAGATCTGCAGTGTGATCCTGAAAAAGTATAATACCGAAAAACAGGTTTTTGAGAAAGACTTCCATGAATTCCTTGACACTCTTTCCAATTACGGCTTATTAGACAAAGATGAAAAAGAGAAAGCTTAATATCGCCGTTACGGGACTGAATGCGGTTGACAGCCCCGGTCCCGGTGTTTCGGTGATCAGGGCGCTCAGGGAAGCGGCATCATTTGATGTGCGGATCATAGGCCTGGCTTATGAATCACTCGAGCCGGGGATCTACATGCATGAGATCGTTGACAAGACATACCAGATCCCCTATCCCGGAGCCGGAACCGATACACTTTTGCCAAGGCTTGAATACATCCATTCAAAGGAAAAACTCGACGTCATCATCCCGAATTTTGATGCCGAACTTTTCCCGTTTATAAAACTTGAAAAGAAGCTGCAGGCGATGGGGATCAGGATGTTCCTGCCTACACTTCACCAATTCGAGGAAAGGCAGAAAGTGAATCTTTTTGAGTTCGGGCTTAAATACGGCATAAAAGTACCAAGGGCCAGGGTCCTGTATGACCCGTCAGCCATCAAAAGCCTTGCTTCCGAATTCTCTTTCCCGGTGATCGTCAAAGGGAAGTTTTATGATGCATCCATTGCCTACAGCCTCGAACAGGTAAGGAATTTTTATGACAGGATCAGCGCCAAATGGGGCCTTCCCATCATCATCCAGGAATTCATTCACGGCACCGAATTCAATGTAACCGGGCTGGGCGATGGGAAAGGCAAAACGATTGCCGCCATACCGATGAGGAAACAATATATCACTGATAAAGGCAAAGCCTGGGGAGGCATTTCCATTGCCGATGAAACGATGCTGGAGCTCACCCGCCGTTTCCTCAAACAAACAAAATGGAGAGGCGGCTTTGAGCTCGAACTGATGAAGAATAAGGATAACGAACTGTACCTCCTCGAGATCAATCCCCGCCTGCCGGCTTGGATCTACCTTTCGGTCGGAGCCGGGCAGAATATCCCTGAAGCCCTTGTAAACCTTGCTCTCGGGAAAAAAGTCGAATCCTTCAGGGAGTTCAGCGTAGGCAAAATGTTTATACGGTATTCCTGGGACATGATCGTGGACCGGGAGGAATTTGAACAGATATCAATATACGGAGAACTATAAACCAAAAGCAAGGTAGCGAGTAGCGAAATAATTTCGTTGCTCACTTCTGGCAACCTGAAAATCATTAAAATAAAAATCATGTCAAAAATCAGATATGAACGCCCGGCAATACGGAAGCTGGAATCATCAATGCCTAACAAATTCGGGTTAAAGACCGAGTACCTCCCGATGACAAATATCGACGGTGTAAATATAAACGAGCTGGTAAGATCTTTCGGGTCGCCTTTGTTCGTGATATCGGAGAAAACTTTAAGGAACACCTGTAAAAAAGCCAAAAAGTCATTCATAACCAGGTATCCGAACGTACAATTCGCCTGGTCTTACAAAACCAATTACCTGAATGCAGTCTGCAGTATATTTCACCAGGAAGGTTCATGGGCCGAAGTGGTTTCCGGATTCGAGTACGATAAAGCCATAGCCCTGGGTGTAGCTGCCGACAAGATCATCTTCAATGGCCCTGATAAATCCGAGGAAGATCTTACCAAAGCCATTAAGAACAACTCCCTGATCCATATTGACCACCTGGATGAATTTTATACCATTGTTGAACTTGTCGATAAATTGAAAAAACGGCCACGGGTCGCAATCAGGGTGAATATGGATACCGGAGTGTATCCGATGTGGGACAGGTTCGGGTTCAACTATGAGAACGGGCAGGCATGGGATGCCATGAATAAGATCATGCATTCGGAAAAAATG
>Ga0182027_10000967_pt1 | contig 48429 bp, 43 predicted proteins | sample 712E1DmetaG_FD_121300 | JGI IMG/M metagenome (GOLD analysis project Ga0182027, IMG submission 121300) | Permafrost microbial communities from Stordalen Mire, Sweden - 712E1D metaG (Illumina Assembly) | ecosystem: Environmental > Terrestrial > Soil > Wetlands > Permafrost | place: Sweden...
GGAGAATACTCATCCGCGGGAATAAAAACCTTTACTGCATAGGGAAATAAGATGGACAGCGGGGAAGAACATATCAGGGACGAGGTGGACCGCATCGTGGCAATACACGGTCGAAAGCCGGAGTGCGTGATTCCGGTGCTTCACGGAATACAGCAATCGTTCCATTACCTTCCCGAAACCGCCTTGCGGAGGGTCTGCGAGACCACAGAAATCACCCCTGCCAGGATCCAGGGTGTGGCCTCTTTTTATTCGCAGTTCCGTTTTCAGCCTGCAGGAAAACATCTGATCCGGGTTTGCACGGGTACAGCCTGCCACGTGAAAGGTGCATTGATCATTTACGATGCATTCAAGCGTGAACTTAAGTTGAATGACAGAGAAGTGACGGACGCCAAGGGTCTTTTCACACTGGAGAAAGTCGCCTGCCTCGGCTGCTGCACCCTGGCCCCTGTCGTGAGGGTAGGCGAAGTTACTTACGGGCATGTAAAACCAGAAGAAGCGGGGCATATCCTCAGGGATTACCTGGAGAAAGCCGGGTTCCATGAGGGAGCCGTCAGCAGGACAAAAAACCGGGACGGGAAAGCCAGGGGAGAGATACGCGTGGGGTTGGGGTCATGCTGCGTGGCCAGCGGGAGTGCAGAAGTGCGCAGATCGCTCGAGGAGGTGCTGCAAGAGAACCGGATCAGGGTTGATGTGAAACAGGTAGGATGCGTGGGGGTCTGCAACCAGGTCCCCCTGCTTGAGATCGTCAGGCCCGGGCAACCGGATGTCTTTTACGCAAAGATAAAACCTGACGAAGTGAGGGACGTCATCCTGCGCCATTTCCGCCCGGAAGGATTTTTCGACAAGCTGAAAACCGATGTGGTAAGGATCTTTGACCATATACTGGACGATGAGTCTCCTAAATCATTTCAGCATTACGGTGCCGATCAGCGTGATACACCCTTATGCGATTTCCTGGAGCCCCAGATCAGCATTGCAACGGAAAACAGGGGATTGCTGAGCCCCTGTGATTTCAGTGAGTATGTCAAGACCGGGGGTTTTGAAGCCCTGAGGCATTGCCTGGATTCCATGAGTCCTGAAATGATAGTTGAGGAGATCGTAAAAAGCGGGCTGAGGGGAAGGGGCGGTGCCGGGTTCCCTACAGGCAAAAAGTGGCAGCTGGTAAAAGAGCAGGAAGTGAAGGAAAAATTTATCATCTGCAACGGGGATGAAGGCGACCCGGGCGCATTCATGGACCGGATGCTGCTTGAATCATACCCTTTCCGCATCATAGAAGGCATGCTTATAGCGGCTTTCGCGACCTCGGCTTCAGAAGGCCTTTTCTATATCAGGGCCGAATACCCCCTTGCGGTTCAGAGAGTAAATGAAGCCCTTGAGATATGCCGGTCAAGAGGCATTCTTGGCCGAAAGGTCATGGGTTCAGAATTTTCATTCGACATTAAGGTTTTTGAAGGCGCAGGCGCTTTCGTTTGCGGGGAAGAGACCGCACTGATAGCTTCCGTGGAGGGCCTCCGGGGCATGCCCCGTTTAAGGCCTCCCTTCCCTGCCATCAGTGGACTGCAGGGGAAACCCACGCTGATCAATAATACCGAGACTTTCTCGCTGGTTTCATGGATCATAAGGAACGGGGCGCCTAAATTCGCATCCACAGGCACTGCAGGCAGCAAGGGGACCAAGGTGTTTGCTCTTGCAGGCAAGATCAGGCGGGGCGGGCTGATCGAGGTCCCCATGGGAATCAGCATACGTGAGATAGTGGAAGTTATTGGCGGGGGCATTCCCAGGGATAAAAAATTCAAGGCGGTCCAGATCGGCGGGCCTTCTGGAGGATGCATACCGGTATCACTGGCCGGGATGCAGATCGACTATGAAGCACTAAGCTCGGCAGGAGCCATGATGGGCTCGGGAGGTCTCATTGTCCTGGATGAAACAGACTGCATGGTCGACCTGGCCCATTATTTCCTTTCTTTCACACAAAGCCAGTCATGCGGCAAATGTACATTCTGCAGGCTTGGGACAAAGAGAATGCTGGTGGTGCTTGACAAGATAAAAAGCGGGCATGGGACTGCCGGGGACCTGGTCCTCCTGGAACAACTTTGCCACAGCGTTCAGGCAGGAAGTCTTTGCGGTCTCGGGAAAACTGCGCCCAACCCGGTACTTACCACCCTGAAATATTTCCGTGATGAATATGTTGCCCACCTTAACGGGCATTGCCCTGCCGGAAAATGCGCTGCTATAATCCAATATGCCATCACCGACGACTGCATAGGCTGTACAAAATGTTCACAACGCTGTCCGTCAGGCGCCATCGCTTATAAACCCTACGAGGTTCATTCCGTCGAAGATGAAAAGTGCATCAAATGCGATATCTGCAGGCAAATATGCCCGGTGGATGCAGTAATTATCAGGACCGGCACACCCCATCTCCATGCGGGCCAATTACCGGATCAGAACACCGGGGCGGAAGGAAGTGTTCCCGAAATTGAACTATGAAGATCCTCATCGATAACCGGCCCATCGAAGTCGAGCCCGGTACAACAGTACTGCAGGCTGCTGAGTTGTTAGGGATAACGATCCCGACCATGTGCTACCGGGAAGGCAATACGAACCACCCGTCGTGCATGGTTTGCATGGTGAGGGACCTGGACAGCCATAAAATGATCCCATCCTGTGCCATGCCGGTATCGGAAGGCATGAACATCCAGACCCATTCCCCCGAGATCAGGGAGATCCGTCGCGAGGCCCTGGAACTGCTGCTGGGCGACCACGTGGGTGACTGTGAAGCTCCATGCCGCTTATCCTGCCCCGCTTTCATGAACATCCCCCTGATGAACCGCCTTATCGCCGGGGGTTATTTCCAGGAAGCACTTGATATCGTGAGGGAGGAGATCGCAATCCCGCTGATCCTCGGTTATATCTGCCCCGCTCCCTGTGAGAAAGCATGCCACCGGAAGTCGGTCGATGAAGCCGTTTCCATATGCCTCCTGAAAAGATCTGCTGCCGATGATGATACCAGGAGAAAAAAGAACCTGCTTCCTCCCGTTCCTTTTTCGGGGAAACATGTTGCAGTCATAGGCTCCGGCCCGGCAGGGCTTTCTGCTGCGTTTTATATCCGAAGGATGGGGCATGAATGCACCATCTTTGAAAAGGATGAACAAGCCGGAGGGGCTTTGCGTTACCGGATCCCCGAAGAGAAACTGCCGCGCGAAGTCCTGAACGCCGAACTTGAAGGCCTGGTTCGGATGGGGATTAAAATCCGGACCGGGGAAGATGTCAGCATGGAAAGGTTTGAAAATGAAATCCACGGGAAATACGATGCCATAATCCTGGCCACAGGAAACCGGAAAGAATACGCCCTTGATATTTTTCAGCTGAAGCCGGATGAAAACGGGCAACTGATCAATCCTAAAACCGCCGTCACCGGCCGCCCTGGAGTTTTCGGCTGCGGAAGCGCCATCAGGGAACAAACCATAGCAGTGCGTTCAGCAGCCCAGGGAAAGCTCGCCGCCGTTGAAGCTGACCTTTACCTGAAATCGGGGCGGACAAAACGAATCCATTATAACTTTCATTCGGCAATTTCGCACCTGCTTCCCGATGAACTGGATGAATATCTGAAGGAAAGCAGGGAGGGCAGGCGAACTGAACCCGCCGGTGGATTCATAAAAGGTTTTTCCATGGAGGAAGCCATGCTGGAATCTGCCCGCTGCATGCACTGTGACTGCCGCAAACCTCTCAGCTGCAAGCTGAGGATACTGTCGGACGAATACCATGCGAACCGTAAACGTTTTGCCGGAACAGAGCGGAAAACACTTGAGAAACATGTGCGCCATGACCTCCTGGTATACGAGCCTGAAAAATGCATCAAATGCGGGCTGTGCATCGAGATCACGGCGGCACATAAGGAACGGCTCGGACTTTCTTTTATAGGCAGGGGATTTGATGTCAGGGTCGGAGTTCCCCTGGACCAGGATATAGCCGAAGGCATTGAACAATCGGCCTTTGAATGTGCCGAAAGCTGCCCGACAGGCGCTCTCGCATTCCGCGACCAGGAGGAAGGCGTCGAGCACCGTGCGAGATTCCGGATCACCGGGAAAGGATGGGAGAAAGCGGGGGAATATTAGGCATTAGGCATTAGGGATGGGAAATAGATTAAACATATTTTTTATAGCACTCCTGATGTTGCGGTTGGGCGCGCTGATGGCGCAGCCGATGGGCGGTGACTGCTGGCCGGGATACAGGGGGGATCCTCAACTGACTGGTTGTGCCCGTTCATCCCTGGTTCCGCCTTTTAAACTGTTATGGACTTACAAGACCGGCGACGCGGTGAAATCATCCGCGGTGGGATGTCAGGGAAAGATCTTTATAGGCTCATACGACGGTTACCTTTATGCCCTTGGCATGGACGGGAAACTGAAATGGAAATTCAACGCGGGCAACAGTATTGAAGCTCCTCCCCTTTATACCGGGCATGTGGTCGTCACCGGCACACTGGAGGGCAAGGTTTTTGCGCTGGATCCTGAAACCGGGCGCAAGCTTTGGGAATTCAGCACCGACGGGCAGATCTCCGGGTCCCCGAACATCATGACTGGAAGGGGCAAAGACAGTTCCCGAGTTCTGGTCGGAAGCTATGATTATAATCTTCACTGCCTGGATGAAATGAGCGGAAGGCAGCTTTGGCATTATGAATCGGGCAATTACATCAACGGCACTCCTGCCCTCTTTGGGAAAATTGCGATTTTCGGAGGCTGCGACGGGTTCCTGCACCTGGTGAATACAACAAACGGGCAACTGATCGAAAAGATCAACATTGAGACATACATGGCTTCTTCTCCTGCTATAGGGAGGGACAAGGCATGGTTCGGAAATTATGACGGGGAATTCTTCTGCCTGGACCTCAGGAAAAAGAAGATCCTCTGGAAGACCGGTGGAGGCGGGCCTTTCCTTTCCTCTCCCGCAATCTCGGGGAACAAAGTCATCATAGGTTCCCAGAATAAGAACCTGACTTGTTTTGATGCTGGTTCAGGAACCGAACTATGGAAATACAAAGCCCTGGGCAAGATAGACGCTTCGCCTGTAATCTCGGGCAGCCTGGTTATTTTCGCCTCGGCCGACGGCTGGCTGAGGGTACTCGAACTGGCGACCGGCAAGGAAGTGTGGTCCTACGAGATCGGTCCGGCAATTTACTCAACGCCGGCAGTCATTGGCAATCATATCGTCGTCGGCGCCGACGACGGAAACATTTATATGTTCGGAAAATGAAGATAGTTCATATCGTACCGGGATTCGGAGGAACTTTTTACTGCGGCAACTGCCTTCGCGACTCAGCCATCGTGGCTTCGCTCCGTAAAGCCGGACATGAGGCGGTGATCCTCCCTGTTTACCTGCCGCTGGTGATGGACGGCAGGATTGTTCAGGATGGTCTTCCTGTGTTTTACGGGGCTGTGAACATCTATGTCAAACAGCAATTCCCGATCCTCCGCCGGATGCCTGGCTGGCTGCATGATTTGCTGAACTCAAGGCCCGTTCTTAAATATGCCGCAAAAAAAGCCGGCTCCACCCGGGCACATGGACTGGAATCCCTTACCGAATCCATGCTGAAAGGAATGGAAGGCATGCAAAGTACTGATCTGAAAGAGATCGTAGACTACCTTAAATATCATGAAAAACCCGATATCGTGCATTTCTCGAATGCATTATTACTTGGGATGGCGGAAGAGATCCGCCGTGAAGTCAGGGTGCCTGTGGTTTGTTCACTCCAGGATGAGGATGTATGGATAGATGCCATGGAACCATCTGCAAGGGCTGGCCTTTGGAAACTGATGTCGGAAAAAGCTGCCATCACGGATGCTGTGATAGCAGTGAGCGGGTATTTCGCGGATATCATGAAAAAGAAAATGAATCTTCCTGACGAAAAGATGCATGTCATTCCGATTGGAATTGAGCCGGCGATATATCCCTGCCATCGGCCTGCAATGGGAAAGCGAGTCATAGGGTACCTCTCCCGCATCTGCAAAGAAAACGGATTTGAGGTTCTTGTAGATGCCTTCATCAGGCTGAAATCCGATCCCAGGTTCAGGGACGTCAGCCTGAGGGTCAGCGGGGGAAGCACCGGTGATGACAGCGCCTTCATCCGCAGGCAAATGAAAAAGCTTAAACACGGCGGATTGCTTCATGATATCGAATTCCGGGAGGATTTTTCTTCGGCCGGCATACCAGGGTTCTTCGACGGACTGACGGTACTGTCCGTCCCGGTCCTGAAAGGCGAAGCTTTCGGATTGTACCAGCTTGAAGCGCTTGCCTCCGGAGTGCCGCTGGTCCAGCCTGCCCTGGGAGCTTTTCCTGAGATCATCGGACAAAGCGGTGGCGGGATCGTTTATTTTCCAAATGATCCTGAGACTCTGGCCTCAGCCCTCATGTCGGTTATCAGTGATGAGAAACAGTTGATACAATTCAGTATTTCGGGCAGAAAAGCTATTGAGGAACAATTTAATTGTACAAGGATCACGCAGAAATTGGTTTCGGTTTATAATTCGCTGAGAGAACAGGAACTGAATCAATAAGATGAACTCCGGAGCGCAAACCCTCCCCCGGTTATGCCAGTGAAAGAGGGGAATTGACCCGGAATAATAAACATATAAAGAATGATCGCAGAATTAAAGGATATAAGCAAGATTTACAACGGGAACGGGCCGGAGTCAGATACCGTCCTGGAAAGGGTCTCACTTTCTGTCAACGAAGCAGACAGCATTGCTGTAACGGGACCCTCGGGCTCAGGAAAGTCCACGCTGCTCAATATCCTCGGGACCCTCGATAAACCCTCTTCAGGCAACGTGCTGCTCGGAGGCAGGGAAGTGTGGATGATGGATGAGGAGACTCTTGCAGGTTTGCGAAACCGTTATATAGGATTCGTTTTCCAGCTTCATTACCTTCTGCCTCAGCTTACCATTCTCGAAAATGTGCTTCTGCCCACATTGGCGCTGAAAGAGCAGTCTTCCAGAGAAAAAGCAGGTGAACGTGCTTTGATACTCCTGGAACGTATCGGGCTGAAGGACCTTCTGAAGAAGTTCCCATCCACGCTTTCCGTGGGGGAATGCCAGCGGACTGCCGTGGTCAGGGCGTTGATCAACCAGCCACGGCTGTTGCTTGCGGATGAACCTACAGGTTCACTCGATGCCGCAAATGCCCGAAAGCTGACCGATCTGCTTACCGGCCTGCAACAGGAGCAGGGTTTTGCCATGGTGATTGTGACGCATTCCCCTGTCATTGCATGCAAAATGAAGACCATATACAAACTTGGCTCGGGAAAACTTTTAAGGGAATAGACTATGAACCCTCTCCGGCTCATCATCAGGAATATCAGGTATTATTTCCGCACATGGATATTGGTTGCAGCCGGTGCCATGATTGGAACTGCCGTACTTACGGGGGCTCTGATAATAGGGGATTCGGTGAAATACAGCCTGGAGCGGAAAGTCAGCCAAAGACTTGGCAATACAAGGTTTGCCCTTACTTCACCCGACAAGTTCTTCCGTACCGCCCTTGGCAGGGAACTCAGTGATTCCCTGAAATGCCGTGTAGTTTCCCTGGTCCTGTCGGAAGGCATGGCCACCAATCCCGAACGGAAGATCAGCCTGGGCCGGGTCAGCGTTATCGGGGTGGATGAAACATTTTCACAGGTCTGGGCCGGGAAGTCCGGAACGGCAATCCCGATTTCCCCCAAGGGCGATGAAGCATTCCTGGGACAGAGCCTTGCAGCCCGGCTGAAGGTGAAGATGGGTGAGATCCTGTTGCTGAAGGTCAGGAAAGCAGGGTTTGCTCCCGGGAACGCTCCATTTGTTTATGAGAAAATCCCGGCAGTAGTAGTCCGCCTGAAAGTCAAAGGCATAGCTGATGAAAATACCGGAGGAGGTTTCAGCCTGCTCAGCAACCAGTCCCCCGCCGGTAATGTATTCATTTCAAGGGAACTGCTTGCTTCCCTGCTCGGTATGCCAGGGTTTGTCAATACCTTGCTGGTTTCCCCTGAAAATGCAGTTATAGACCAGGGAAAGCTGGATAGGAGCCTGAAAAACCTTTGGAATTACGAGGATGCCGGACTGGTTTTAAAAAAATTGCAGGACAGTGTGGCCATTTTTCCTGGGGAAGGAGGCCGGAAGAAAAACCCGGTAACGGCGGGTGTACTTGCAAAAAAAGTAATCCCGGCGAAAAAGGCAACCCAGGTGAAACAGGGAATTCAATCAAATAAGGGAGCCCCTGCAACCATGAATGCGGGGTCTTTGTACCAGTTGTCATCGGGGCGGGTATTTATTCAGGATACCATTGCCCGGGCTGTTCTCAGGGAACTGCCGGGTTCAGAAGGCATTCTGACATACCTTGTGAATGATCTCAGAGCGGGAGTGAAATCTACGCCCTATTCCTTTGTATCTGCCGTGGCATCCGGGCCTGGCGGTCTTAACCTGAAAGACAATGAGATTATTATCAATGACTGGCTGGCTTCGGATCTTCAGGTAAAAGCTGGTGATTCTCTTACAATCCGGTATTTTACGGCCGGTTTTTCCGGTAAGCTGAAGGAAAAATCATGCAATTTCATCATAGGATCCATCGCTGGTATTCAATCTTTTCTTTTTTCAGGAGATCTGATGCCCGGCTTCCCGGGGATAAAGAACACCAGCAACTGCAGGGACTGGGAGACCGGTACGGATATCGATCTCAGTCGGATACGCGACAAAGATGATGCCTATTGGAAAAAATTCAGAGGGACCCCGAAAGCCTTTATTTCACTTCAGGAGGGACAAATGATATGGCATAATCCTTTCGGCACCTGCACTGCCATCCGGTTCCCCACAAATGAAAAAGATGCCGGTGTTATGATCACGACTATCATCAGGAAGATTCCGCCTTCAGCGCTTGGGCTTGCATTTATTCCTGTCTATGACCAGGGATTGAACTCAGCACGGAATTCAAATGACATGGGCGGCCTATTCTTATCTCTTGGAATACTGATCATCATCTCAGGCCTTTTGTTAAGCTGGATGATGTTTTCATTTTTCATTCAATCCCGTACTGAGGAAGCAGCTTTGCTTTCGTCGACCGGATTCAGGAAGAGAAAGATACTGGGCTTGTTCGTTTCGGAAGCAATGATATTTTCAATCATGGCCAGTATGGCGGGAATATTACTTGCAACCGGGTATTCCAGGCTTATGTTATATGCGCTGAATACGGTATGGCAGGGAGCTGTTCATACCACTTTACTTTCGGTGCATCTCCGGCCGGGAACAATGGCTGCAGGCTTTTTATCCGGGATATTGATAAGTATGGTCGTTTTTTCACTTGTACTGACCAGGAGCCTCAGGAGGCCGCTGGCTTCAGCCATCAGGATACCTGCCTCAGGAGAAAATGGGAAACCCGGAACAAAGGGGAGCATTTCCCTGTTAATTTCAGTTCTGTCGTTAGCTTCAGCATTAACCCTCATCATGGCTGGGGTCTTACGGGCAGGATTATTGTCACCGGAATTGTTCATGGCGGCCGGCTTCCTGTTTATACCCGGGATGGTCTCCCTTGTTTATTGGTGGCTGATAAAACCAAGGCCGGGCTTTCACGACAATAAGAATGGATGGATAAGCTTTGTCTTCCGGAATGCGGGGATTAACCGCTCCAGGACTATCACAGCCGTGACCATGCTGGCCCTGGGTACGTTTACAATCCTCATCACCGGTGCCAACAGGAAAATCAGCGGCAATGAGGCCGGCAGCAATACATCAGGTACGGGAGGATTTTTACTCTGGATACAATCGTCCATTCCATTAAGGCCTAACCTGGATTCTCAGGGCGGCAGGAAAGAAGCCGGCCTTGAAGATGAACCCCTGTTAAAAAACCTCCGTTTCGTGGATCTGTGCACAGTGAACGGAGAGGATGCCAGCTGCCTGAACCTTAACCGTGTGAAGGCGCCTCAGCTCCTTGGTGTTCCTTGCAGCCTGTTCGACAAACTGGAAGCCTTTTCTTTCACGGGACTGGCCATGGGAACATGCAGAGATCACCCCTGGATGGAACTGCAGGAACAGAAGACAGGAAAAATAATTCCCGGATACGCTGATCAGACCGTGATCACATGGGGGCTCGGGAAGAAATTGGGCGATACGGTCTTTTACCGGGATGAAGAGGGAACTACTATCGGTATTTACCTGGCCGGGGCGCTTGATAATTCCATTTTCCAGGGAAATATCCTGGTTTCCGACAGCCTGCTGCGGAAATTCTATCCTTCGTCTTGTATAACGAATATTGTCCTTGCAAGAAAGCCTGAAGGCAAAACTGGTTTTAATGATGCTCCCTCTGTCAAAAACAGGGGACATGACAATTCCGGCGGGGGCATTGCTCCACTATGCATTCTGCTTGAAACCCGTCTTTATAACTATGGTGCCATTGTCACTCCCGCTGCATCCAGGCTTGAAGAATTCAACTCGGTGGAGAACACATACATTTCCGTGTTCATGATGCTCGGAGGCCTGGGTGTATTACTGGGAACCATAGGCCTTGGGCTGCTGATGCTGAAAAACATGCTGGAGCGCCGGTTTGAAGCCGCACTATACACCGCCCTAGGCTTCCCGGAAAAGCTCAGGAAGAAACTGGTTTTTTACGAATATTTTTTTATCCTGCTTGCAGGCCTTTTTATCGGGATAACGGCTTCCCTTATTGGTTCAATTCCTGTAATCCTGACTTCCACCATTACACTGCCATGGGGCTTCATGATCTGCCTGCTTTCACTTTTGTTTTTCAATGGCATTTTCTGGATATACGTTGCAATGGGTTTTCTTCCCGGTTCTGATCCCGCGAAAATCCTGAGATCCGAATAACACAGTTACGCACTCCCTGAAATTAAGGCATATTTGGTATCCCGGAGTTGATTATTTTGTAAATTTGAACATGATAGATTTACGAAGTGATACTGTTACCCGTCCGTCGAAGGCCATGCTCGAAGCGATGTTCTCGGCAAAAGTCGGGGACGATGTTTTCCAGGATGATCCTACGGTTAATACACTGGAAGAAAAGGCAGCAGCCATGCTTGGGAAAGAGGCTGCAATTTTCTGTCCCTCCGGGACTATGACCAACCAGATAGCGGTGAATTTACATACCCGGCCGGGAGATGAAGTAATCTGCCACCGGAATTCCCATGTATATTATTATGAAGGTGGTGCGATGATGCGTATTTCAGGCGTTTCGGTTTGCCTGCTTGACGGGGAGCGCGGACAGATCGACGCTTCCGGTATTGCCGCCCATATCAATCCGGATGATGTCCACCGGCCGGCCACAGCCCTGGTAGAGGTCGAGAACACGATGAACAAAGGTGGTGGATCAGTCTATGCGTATTCCAACCTGGCGGCAATTGCTAAAGTCTGCAAGGCGAACAACCTCAGGTTCCACCTTGACGGCGCGCGGCTTTTCAATGCACTCGCCGAAACCGGGGAAAGCGCTCTTCAGTATTCAGCACTTTTCGATACTGTTTCCATATGCCTTTCAAAAGGTCTCGGAGCCCCGGTTGGGTCCCTTCTTCTCGGTGACAAGACCCTGGTCAGGCGAGCAAGAAGGGTGAGAAAGGTCATGGGCGGAGGGATGAGACAGGCCGGGTATCTGGCGGCAGCCGGGATCTTTGCCCTGGAAAACAACATCAGCAGGCTGAAGGAAGACCACACTCGTGCCAGGTACCTGGCTTCGGTCCTTGAGAAGATGCCTTATATTGAACAAGTTCTTCCTGTTGAAACAAATATCCTGATATTCAAACTGGGGCAACAATTCACCGAAACAGAATTCCTTTCCAGGCTGAAAGAGAAGGATATCCATGCCCTCTCCCTGGGGCCTCAGTCAATCAGGTTCGTCACGCATCTTGATTTTACCGACAGCATGCTGATGAAGGTGGAGGAAGCATTGTACTCACTCAAACCATAAATTTCCGAAGATATGAAACGATCACAGATTTTCAGACTTTCAGCAGGGATCGTCCTGCTGTTATCATTGAACATGACAACACAGGCACAGGTTGACCAATGGAGGGGGCCTGAGCGTAAGGGAGTATACCAGGATGCCTCCCTGCCGAATTTCTGGCCACCGGAAGGACCGGCGCTGGCCTGGGTGAACGAGGAGATCGGGAACGGGTTCGGATCCCCTTCTTTCCATGATAATAAAATCTTCATCACCGGTGAGATCGATTCCACCGCATATCTGTTTGCCCTGGATATGGGAGGCAAAATTCTCTGGAAAACACCCTTCGGGAAAGAGTGGATGAAGAGTTTTCCAGGATCAAGGATGACCCCGACAATTCATGAAGGCTTGATTTATGTCAGCTCCGGCATTGGGAACATTGCATGCATCGAAGAAAAAACCGGGGCTTTGAATTGGCTGGTCAGGCGAAGTGAACTACACGGGGCTTCTACGATGCATGGACATTCAGAGTCACCCGCCATCGATGGGGACCTGGTTTATTTCCTGCCCGGCGGCAGGGATACCAATGTGGTTGCCCTGAACCGTTTTACAGGCAAGATCGTCTGGGTGTGCAAAGGCAGGGGTGACCGACCCGGATATAATTCCCCCCTGCTGGTAAGGTTTGCCGACCGGACCCTGCTGGTTGTTTTCTCAGCTTATTCATTGATGGGAATAGATGCAAAGACAGGTGAACTGCTTTGGGTCCATGAACAAGTCAACATCCCCCCTGCTGAACGGAAACTTGGTAACGGCGACACGCACAGCAATACCGTATGGTATGATGACGGGGCCGTTTTTTATATTGCCGGTGACGGCAACGGCGCAGTAAAGCTGGCGCTTGAGGATAAAGGCCGTTCCGTGCACCAGGTATGGAGAAACCCTTCGATCGACAACTATATGGGAGGGTTCATCATTTCCAAAGAAAAGATTTATACCTGTTCCGACTCACGTAAATCGCTGCTTTGTCTGGATGCCAATACCGGGAACATCACTGATTCCCTGAAATGCGGCGCCGGAAATATCATTTCCGACGGCAAGATGCTCTATTACTATAACCAGAAGGGAGATATGAACCTCATCAACCCCGGTAAGGGGAAGATGGAAATCGCAAGTTTTTTCAGGATACCGAAAGGTACAAAGGAACATTTTTCGCACCCTGTAATTGACCATGGAATCCTTTATATCAGGCACGGCAAGGCATTGATGGCATTCAGAATCAGTAAAAACCAATAAAGGTTGTCAGGAGACCGTATCCGGATCGTTGTTTTCGTCTTTTTATGTTTCCTTTCCCTGGTTTCAAAAGCCCAGGTCCCAACGCAGGTGATTCGCGGGAAGGTCATTGATCTTGAAGCCAGGACAGGACTTGAAGGCGCCCATGTTGTTGTTCTTCATACCGATCCTGTCCTTGGTGCCATCACAAAGCCCGACGGATCATTCAGGATAGAAAAAGTACCGGTCGGGAGGCACAGTCTCCAGGCCAGTTTCATGGGATACAAGACTGCTGTGATCCCGGAAATTCTTATCTCCTCGGGCAAGGAAACCGTCCTGAACATTGAACTTGAGGAAATCCCCATAACTGAAAAGGAAGTTGAAGTTAAAGCTAGCGCCGATAAGGATAAAGCGATCAACCCGATGGCCATGGTAAGCGCCAGGTCATTTAACGTGGAAGAAAGCAGGCGATATGCCGGGGCCATGGATGACCCCATGCGGGCCGTGTCGAATTTCGCAGGTGTAGCATCAAATGCGGGGGTGAACTCAAACGAGATCATGGTCAGGGGGAATTCGCCCAAAGGCCTTCTCTGGAGGGTCGAAGGAGCGGATATTCCAAACCCGAACCATTTCGCTTTCGTAGGAACTTCAGGTGGCGGCTTTACTATTTTCAGTAGCCAGGTGCTTGGGAATTCCGACTTCTATACGGCTGCTTTCCCGGCCCAGTTCGGGAATGCTCTCTCGGGTGTTTTTGACATGCGGTTCAGAAATGGCAACAATTCAAGGCATGAATACGCCGTTCAACTGGGGATACAGGGGCTGGACATAGCAGCGGAAGGACCTTTTTCAAAAAAACAAAACAGTTCCTACCTGTTCAACTACCGGTATTCCATATTATACTTTCTGCAGTACATCGACCCTTCAATGAAAAACGTGATCCCGTCATTCCAGGACCTTTCGTTCAAGATCAATCTGCCTACACCGGGTGCAGGTACTTTTTCGATCATCGGTATAGGCGGGGCTTCCCGTATAACTTCCGAACCTAAAACGGATTCCGCCGGCTGGAATACACTGGACGACCGGTCCAAATCATCACTTGACAACCTAATGGGAGCCGTTGCTGTGAACCACCAGATATACCTGAACAGGCAGTCCTTTTTTCGCTCTTTCATCTCTGCCACATACAGTAAAATTGTTTCAGATGAAAGCCTGATGACATCCGGGTATATTCTGAAACCTGTGGAAAGCACAGACCACCAGGACTGGAGGATCAATGCATCCCTGAATTATAATGTGAAGTTCGGGACAAGATATACCCTGAGGACGGGCATCATGTACACATCCCTTTTTTACAGGCTCGATGTCAGCTCCATAAACCCTTTCACCGGGATCTATGGCCAGGTTAATAACGGAAAAGGGCAAACAGGCATGGCGCAGGCCTATGCAGAGACACGAAACGATTTCACAAATAATTTTTCCCTTACCTGCGGACTGAATTTTGAATATTTTTTCCTGAACGGCCATTCCTCACTGGAGCCCCGTCTTGCCCTTCGATGGCAACTTGCCGCGAAACATGCACTGAGCTTCGGCTATGGCACTCATTCCCAGCTTGAAGATATAGGGGTTTATCTCACCGATGTTCCTGCCGGTCAGAATTTTTCCTCTCAAGCCAACAGATCATTGAATTATAGCCGGGCCCAGCATTTCGTCATCGGATACGATTTCCTTATACGCCAGGATCTGAGGCTTAAAATAGAAACCTATTACCAGTACCTGTATGATATCCCGGTTATCCGGAACAATTATTATTCCCAGCTCAACAGTACGGGGGATTATATCAGCGACTCACTGGTGAACAAGGGAAGCGGACGGAATGAAGGGATAGATATTACATTTGAAAAGTTCCTTACGAGGCAATATTATTACCTGGTCACCGTCTCCCTTTTGGATTCAAAGTACAGGGGCGGCGACGGAATTTTAAGAAATTCCAGGTTCAATACGAATTACTTGGTCAACTTACTGGGAGGGAAAGAATGGACCATCCGTAAAAGGAATATCCTGGGATTTAACTTAAAGGGTAGTTTTACAGGAGGTGAGTATTATGTTCCAGTAGATTTGCAGCAATCCATCGCCCAGCATAGGGAAGTGCTGAATGAAACTGCAGCATATTCAGTAAAACTGCCAGCCGTTTTTTACCTTGACCTTACGGTCACCTACCGCACGAACCACAGGAAATTTTCAGGCATCTGGGCCGTACAGATCAGGAACCTTCTCAACCAGAAACCTGTCACAGGTTATAGTTATAACGATTTCAACCATACGGTAGAAACCGAGAAATCTCTCGGGATCATACCTTTGTTAAGCTATAAGATCGAGTTCTGAACAGGCAGCAGTACCATTCAGGATTTAGGCACTACTTTCCCTGAAATTTTAAGCATAATGGGCTCATTGCCTGCATTCGACCTGATCGTAACGGTTTTCATGAAGCTGCCCAAAACGGCGGCATTGTAAGTAACCGAAATGTCGGAGGATTTCCCGGGAAGGATAGGATCCTTTGAATATTGAGGGGTAGTACAACCACAGGACGCCGTTGCCGATTCAATAACAAGGGGTTCATTGCCATCATTGGTGAGGACGAATTTCACAGTGCCGGGTGAATTTTGCTGAAGATCGCTGAACTGGTATTCCGTTTTGTCGAATTTGGCAACGGGACCATTGGTCTTGACAGGCTTGTCGGCCTTTATCGTGGCATCTTTAGAAGCATTCTGAGAATAGGTGCCGGTGCAGATAAACAGCATTGAAGCTGCCAGTAATACAATTATTTTTTTCATGTTAAACGGGTTTTCAAATTAGGATACAAAGATGCGAAAATATTTTTATATTTTTCAGTAATGTTATGTAAATCAATGTAAAAAATATGTAAAACTTTGTAAACGAAGAGTAAATGCCTGTTCTGCATCGAGGATATCACTAACTTTATCAAAGATTTATGCGAAGGTACAAGATCAGGTTTGTCGTTTTGCTCGGGGCGGTCTCAATCCTTGGGATCATCTCCGTGCAGGCCTATTTCCTCGTCAAGGCCTGGAGCATACGCGAAAAACAGTTCACGCAGAGTCTGGAGATCGCCCTCAAGACTGTAGCTGTGAAGATCTGCCGCCTGAATCAGACTGCTCCTCCTTACGGGAACCCTGTAAGGCAGCTATCATCAAATTATTACGTAGTGGACGTAAACAGCGTGATTGATGCGAACGTACTGGAACATTACCTGAAAAGTGAATTTGAAAAAGTAAATATCAAAACCGATTTTGAGTATGCCATTTATGATTGCCATACCGACCGGATGGTATACGGGAACTACATCTCCGTTTCAGGCAGCGGGGAGAAAGTCAAACCCGGGAACAACCTTCCGAAATACAGCGAATACCTCTACTATTTCGGGATCCGTTTCCCGAAACTCAGGAACACTATTGCCGGCGACATGGCCATTCTTTTCTTCCTGACCTCGATTTTATTTTTATCCGTGGTTTTCTTTGTCTATGCCATTTTCGTGATCCTGCAGCAAAAGAGGCTTTCCGAGATGCAGAAGGATTTTATGAACAACATGACACATGAGTTCAAGACTCCCATTTCGACCATTAATATATCGGCTGATGTGATCAGGAACCCCGAGATCATTAACGACCCTGCAAAACTGTTCAGGTATGCAAGCTTCATAAAACAGGAAAATCAGAGGCTGAACCTGCTTGTGGAGAAAGTGCTGCAGATCGCCCGCATCGAAAAGGGGGGGGTCCTGTTAAAAACCGAATCCATTTCGCTGAATGAGCTTATCAGGACAATTGCTGATAATTTCAGGACAAATCTTAATCCAGGCGGAGATATTAAATTGCTCCTTGATCCCGCGGCAGGAAATATTTCGGCCGACATCATCCATCTTACAAATATACTGCACAACCTGTTGGATAATGCCGTCAAATACGGAACCGCGCAACCCCTGATCAGTGTGGAAACCATAAGAAGCCCAAATGGCGTGAAAATAAAGGTCAGTGACAACGGTCCGGGGATACATCCAAAATACCATAAACGTATTTTTCATAAATTCTTCCGGATCCCGTCGGGTAACATTCATGATGTCAAAGGATTCGGACTTGGTTTATATTATGTGAAGATCACCTGTAGGGCTCATAAGTGGGATATCCGACTGGGTGAAGAACCCGGCAATGGTGCAACGTTTATTATTGAAATCCCGGTTAAAAATCATTTCCAAGATGGAGAAAAAGGCTAAAATCCTCTATGTCGAAGACGATCTTACGTTATCGTTCGTGACCCGTGAAAACCTCGAGCTCAAAGGGTATGATGTGGATTTTTGTGAAGACGGGATCACGGCCCTGGAGATGATGATATCTTCCGCATATGATCTTTGTATACTTGATGTCATGCTTCCGAGGATGGATGGATTTACCCTGGCCGGCAGGATAAGGGAAAGAAACCCGTGGATCCCCATATTGTTCCTGACAGCGCGGTCGACAAGGGAAGACCGGCTCACAGGTTTCAGGACAGGCGGGGATGATTATATCACCAAACCCTTCAGCATTGAAGAGCTGGTACTGAAGATCGAAGTTTTCCTGAAACGGAGGAATATTATTTCGGAAAGTAATGCGATCCTCATGCCTGTAAAACTGGGCCTTATGATCTTTGATCCCTCCAACAGGGAATTAACAGAAGGCAGGAAAAACCATTCGCTGACCCAAAGGGAAACCGATCTGCTGCTCCTTCTTGCATCGCATCAGGGCCAGACAATTAAACGTGAAGAAATCCTGAAGAGCGTATGGGGCAGCGATCATTTTTTCGCCAGCCGCAGCCTGGATGTATTCATTTCGCGTCTCAGGAAACTGCTCAAGGCAGATCCGGGGATCAGGATCGAGAATATCCATAATACAGGTTACCGTCTTAAAATCGAGGCCGGAAAGAAATGAACCGGGTCAGGATTTATCCGGGATCTTCAACATAGCATATTCAGCCATAGCGGTAATGGTAAAGTTGGGGTTTACACCCAGGTTTCCCTGTATGGCCGATCCGCCGATTACATCCATGCCGGGATACCCGTTTACCTGAAAATCAGGACCGATGATACCCTCCGCGGCAGTTTCACCCATGGGGCATCCTCATAGAATATGGGCTGTGGATGGCACGTTGAAAAGAATTTCCATGACTGAATTCTGGGGAATGGCATTGCCTTTTTGAGCATATCGGTTCATCACCTCCTGGCCGAGAGGTATGAAGGCATTGACTTTCTTTTTACCATCGTTTTTAATGGTCATGCGTTTTCGGAAGATCTCTTTTTTCAGGGTCATCCACAATGCGTTATCCGCGGTCGGCATGACCAGGAAAATGATGGTATTTGAAGCCAATGGCGATTGGCCATCAAAATGATATATCCATCCAAAGGCAGGTACAATTTTCAGAAATTTATCCCACCCTTCCTTTCCTGCTGTAAGGCATTGTTTTTCAATCTCAATAAAAAGAACTATCTTTGCCGGATTATAAATCCGTGTTCCCGGCCAATCAAGGATTGTTTTAATTTCCTACCATCATATTCTTTATCCAGGACCGGAAAATCCGTTAGCACATAAATTTTTTAATATATGATTACATTTGAAGAGCTGGGTGTTGCCCCGCAATATATCCGGGCGATACAGGAACTTGGATTTGAAACTCCCATGCCGGTCCAGGAAAAAGTAATCCCCCTGCTCCTGGGCGAAAAAACAGATATTGTCGTCCTCGCACAAACCGGAACCGGTAAAACAGCTGCCTACGGACTTCCATTAGTCCAGCTGGCCAACACAAGCATGCGTGAGCCACAGGTTCTGATCCTTTGTCCTACCCGTGAACTCTGCATGCAAATAACGGGTGACATCAATGATTTTGCAAAATATAACGACGAGCTGAAAGCATTGCCTGTTTATGGCGGAAGCTCGATCGATCTGCAGATAAAAGCGCTGAAAAAGGGTGTCCAGATCGTTGTCGCCACTCCCGGCCGTTTGTTGGACCTGATCAGGAGAAAAGCTATCAAACTGAACCTGATCCATACGGTGATACTGGATGAAGCTGATGAGATGCTGAACATGGGATTTTCAGAAAGCCTGAACGACATCCTGGCGGAGATACCTGAAAACAGGAATACCCTGCTGTTCTCTGCAACCATGCCGAATGAAGTGGCCACTATCGCGAAAAAGTACATGAAAGACCCGGTTGAGGTCACGATAGGCAACCGGAATGCAGGGGCCGAAAACATCAAACATCTTTATTTTACGGTTCACGCCCGGGATAAATACCTTGCGCTTAAACGTATTGTGGACTTTTATCCCTCAATTTACGGGATTGTCTTTTGCCGCACACGCAAGGAGACACAGGAAGTTGCAGATAAACTGATCCACGACGGGTATAATGCCGAATCGCTGCACGGAGAACTTTCCCAGGCACAGAGGGATATGGTGATGAATAAATTCAGGATCCGTCATATCCGTTTGCTGGTCGCCACCGATGTGGCAGCACGCGGACTCGATGTCGAAGACCTGACGCATATCATCAACTATAACCTGCCCGAAGATCTTGATTCCTATACGCATCGCAGCGGGCGGACAGGCCGTGCAGGGAAAGCGGGAACATCCATCATCCTGATCAACCTGAAGGAAAAACACCTGATCCGTCAGATCGAAAAAAAGATCAATAAGTCATTTACTGCCGCAATGGTCCCAACCGGGCGCCAGATCTGTGAAAAACAGCTTTTCAACCTGATCGATAAGATGGAGAAGGTGGATATAGAAGACAAGGAGATCGACACTTACCTGCCGCAAATCTATCGCAAGCTCGAATGGCTTGACCAGAAAGAGATCATAAAACGCTTTGTAGCGCTTGAATTCAATCGTTTCCTGGAATATTACAAGAATGCACCAGAGCTCAATGTTCCGGATGAAAAACAGTATAATACAGGTCGAACCGGGGAATCAAAAAAGCGTTTCAGGATGGATGAATCCGATTTTGGATATAAAGGCAAAAGTGAAAGTCAGCGATGGTCAAAAAAAGAATACGGCGGGAAAGAAGATCGCGGAAGCCGGCGGCAGGCTGAACCCGGGTATACACGTTTGTTCATCAACCTGGGTAAATCAAACGGGCTCTATCCCGGTGATCTCATCGAACTGATCAACCGCAACACGAAAGGGAAAATGATCAAGGTGGGGAAAATTGACATCATGAAAAAGTCAACGATCTTTGAGGTTATCAGCCAAAGTGCAGGAGAGCTTGTCAGTTTAATGAAAGACAAGAATTTCAAAGACAGCGCTGTTACCGTTGACTTTGTTAAAGAGCAGAATGATACCGGGCGGAGTGTTAAGAATGATTTTGAACGGCGGGATAAAAAAGATTCTCCCTGGCGCAATAAAATGGATTTTAAACGCTCCGGCAATAAAAAATCTGAACATCGCGGGAAAAAAGATTTTAAAGGGGCCGGGCTTAAGAAAAAGAAAGACAGGCTAAAGGGATAATCTGCGAAAAATAATCCGGCTTCGGGATAAAACTTTAGGGCCTTCTACCTTTATTGTACAGGCCTTCTTTAAAAAATATGATCTTGACATCGATACATTTATTTTATACCTTTGTATAAGTTCTTAAAAAAAATTAAGGGTTAAACGCCGGCATTTCATGCCTGGAATTGATAAGTTGGTCGCAATACCAATAAAATGTTCAGTTGAACAGAAAATCGAATGAAACTGTATATTAAAAATATGGTTTGCATCAGGTGCAAAATGGTCGTTAAATCGGAGCTGGAAAAACTCGGGCTGAATGACACTATTGTTGATCTGGGTGAAGTAGAGATCAGCGGAGATATTTCAGCAGAGCAAAGGGACCGACTGGGCATTGCCCTCAGGAAGACCGGGCTGGAATTGATGGACGACAAGAAAAGCATAATTGTGGAGAGAATAAAAGCAGTTATCATTGAAATGGTCCATTATACAGATGAACAAATAAAAATAAACCTTTCAGATTATTTAAGCGAAAAACTACATTTCGATTACACCTATCTCGCCAATCTTTTTTCTGAAGTTAAAGGAACCACAATTGAGAAATTTTACCTGACCCATAAAATAGAAAAGGTAAAAGAGCTGATCGTTTACGACGAGCTAAATCTTACCGAAATTGCCTATAAAATGCATTACAGCAGCGTGGCCCATTTGTCAAACCAGTTTAAGCGAATGACCGGGCTCACACCTTCCCACTTCAAACATCTTAAGCACAAAAGGCGGAATGCTTTGGGTAATGTGTGAATGATGTAACTTATTTCTAAAATTATGTAACGGTTCCCGGGATAAAGGATTGCACCTTTGTTGTGTAATTTATTATTACAGAGAAACCGACTTTTTCAAAGGCTGGTTGGAAAATCAGCTTTTTTTTATTTCAGCCATTAAATGAGTAATTGCGTATGAAAAATCAGGATAATTGCGAAGTTGAAAAAGCAAAGGCATTCATTATTGTTGAGATCATTGAATATGTTCCGAATTCGGTGGTCATTAAAACAATTATTAAAAAAACAACAGGCAACGTCACAGCTGTTTCATGTGATACCGGTGAAGCATTGAATGAAAAAATCATCCCATTTGACACTTTTGTCCAGATCATTGACGGTAAGGCTGAGATTATAATTGACGGAGTCTCAAATTTACTTGATACCGGCCAGTCAATCATTATACCCGCTCATACATCCAACATGCTGAAAGGCACTGAACGTTTTAAAATGATTTCCACCATCATAAAAAGCGGGTATGAATAATCAATAATGATTGTGAAGCTGCAGATGTGCTTAGCTTATAAATTCAAATATTGCAACTTATATGATATTACATCAAGGTTCCCGGAATAGCCGGAGCCGCTTTTTTACTTTTAAAAAAATTTAAACAATAAAAACCATACAAAATGAAAAAAACAATTTTAACCTTGGCCATAACGGTATTTATGGCAGGGACAATGATAATCAGTTGCCAGTCCTCGGCCGATAAAGTCAAAAATGCTCAGGATAAAGTGCAGGATGCAAATAATAAAGTAGTAACAGCTAATCAGGAACTTAACCAGGCGATAAAAGATTCTGTTCAGCAGTTTAAAAAAGAATCCGAAGAGCAAATCATCGCCAATGAAAAAAGCATTGCTGAATTCAAGGCAAAAATAGCAAAAGAGAAAAAGGAGAACAGGGCCCTGTACGAAAAAAGACTGGCCGAGTTGGAACAACAAAACAGTGATATGAAAAAGAGGCTGGAGGATTTCAGGGATGATGGAAAAGAAAACTGGATATCTTTCAGGAATAAATTCAACCATGACATGGCGGAGATAGGAAAATCCTTTCATGATTTTTGGGTAAGAAACCGATAAAACAATATCCCGATCCCAGGATCGGGCTTCTTTTTCTTTTTATGATATAATTCTTTCAATATGCATTATTTCACGATGAAATCCAATCATTTAACATTATAATTATGAACTCTGGAAAAGTATTATTAGGCGTATTGGCCGGCATTGCCACCGGTGCATTGCTAGGGGTTTTATTTGCCCCCGGGAAAGGTTCGAGTACCAGGAAAAAAATATATAAAAAAGGCGAGGACTACGCGGACGGATTAAAAGAACAGTTTGATGACTGTTTCAAAAGCATCTCTGAAAAAATCCAAAAAGCGAAAGAGGAAATTTCCGTCTTTGCAGAAGAACAAAAGGCCAAACCGGAAGAGGTGAAAAAGCATTTAAAAACCGCCAGTGATTGAAAAGCATTAAAACTGACGCTATGGAAGATAACGCGAAGCTGATAAAATCAATAATTGAATCAGCTGCAGAATATGGTAAAACGAGTTATGAGCTGATAAAGCTGAAAGCCCTGGACAAAACATCGGATGTCGTTTCCTCGGTAATACCTCATTATGTTGTCTTTGTCATCACTGCGTCATTCCTGTTTTTTTTCAATCTGGGATTAGCTTTTTGGCTCGGTGAAATCCTTGGTAAAGTCTTTTATGGATTCTTCGTGATAGCCGGGTTATATGGGATTACGGGGATTGTTTCATACTTCTTTATGCGCAAACGGTTAAAAAAGATTGTCAGCAGTTATATCATCAATCAGGTGTTTAAGTAAAATCCCATGCAAAACATAACATCCACCGACGGGCTTAAACATGCAATTCACCTGTTAGAGGTTAAACAAGATATCATCGGGCTGAGGCTGAAAGAACAATTCTACCTCACCTGTGAAAATTTAAAGCCTGCCAACCTTCTTAAAAGCACTTTGACCAATTTATCTTCAGCACCAAATCTGCTGGATACTCTTCTGAGCACTTCAATAGGTTTGGCCACCGGTTACCTCTCAAGAAAAATAGTCGTAGGAACATCGCGCAATATATTCAGAAAGCTTATAGGCTCCGGTTTGCAACTTGGGATTACGAACGTTGTTGCTCAGCATCCCGAGGCTGTCAAATCATTCGGCTGGTTTATCGTACATCATTTTTTACACAAAAAGATAGGAACTCCGACAAGCAGTGATAAATGAAGAATTAAAATTACCATTGTATGCAAAGGCGACCCTTTTTCTGATCGGGTTATTTGTCCTGGTTGCGATGTTATATATCGCCAAGAGTATTATTGTTCCTCTCTTTTTTGCCATTCTCGTTGCCATTTTACTTCACCCGGTCGTAAACTTTTTTGTACGGAAAAGGATAAACAGGGTAATTGCAATTATTCTTGCCTTATTTCTGACCTATTTGGCAATCGGTTTGTTTTGCGCACTTTTATTTTCTCAGGCAAGCCGGTTCAGCGAATCATGGCCGATACTGGTTGAAAAATTTACCGGATTACTCAACCAAACCATCACCTGGGCTTCGGGGTATTTCGACATAAAACCTCAAAAAATCAATGATTGGATTTCACAAACCAAGGCCGGGCTCATTGATACGATGAGTAATTCAATAGGGCAAACGCTTGTAAACATCGGTAGCTGGCTGATCGTATTATTTATAATTCCTGTATATGTATTTTTGATATTATTTTACCATCCTATCATACTTGGATTTATCCGCCAGCTCTTTGTTAAAAGCAACCAAAATCAGGTAAGTGAAGTAGTTACCCAGACTAAAAGTGTTATTCAGCATTACCTGACAGGGCTTGTTATCGAATTTTTCCTTGTAGCTGCGCTGAATTCCATCGCTCTTTTGATACTGGGAATTGATTATGCTATACTGCTCGGCATTATTGGCGCATTGCTTAACGTAATTCCATATATTGGAGGATTCATTGCAGTCGCATTACCCGTGATGATTGCGTTGGTCACCAAATCAACTGCCTGGTATGCCGTCTACGTACTGGCAAGTTATTACGTAATTCAACTGATAGACAATCATTTTATCGTTCCAAAGATAGTTGCCTCAAAAGTAAAGATCAATGCGCTTTTTGCCATAATCGTAGTTCTTGCAGGGAATGCCTTATGGGGCATAGCAGGAATGTTTCTTTCCATACCACTTCTTGCCATTGTAAAACTAATTTTCGACCATATCGAACCTTTAAAACCCTGGGGGTTTTTATTAGGCGACACCATGCCTCCTTTACTAAAAATTAAACAGATTATTAAAACAAAAAAAACTACATGACAGAAGTTAAAAAAGAAGGTATTTTATTAAGAAAGACCGACCTGGAATTTGAAAACGAAGGTGTGCTGAATCCCGCAGTATTCCGCGATGGCGATAGTGTTCATCTTTTCTACCGTGCGGTGCGGAACGGGAATCATTCAAGCTTAGGCTATTGCAGGCTGGATGGACCTTTGACAGTCGCTGAACGATGGGATAAGCCTTTCATGGTGCCGGAATTCGATTTTGAGTCGCACGGAGTTGAGGATGCTCGTATAGTAAAGGTTGATGATCTGTTTTATATGACTTATACCGGTTATGATGGAACAAATGCCCGCGGGGCTCTGGCTACATCAAAGGATTTATGGCATTTTACAAAACAGGGTATTATTGTCCCTCCCATTACATATGCAGAATTTGTATTCCTTGCTGAATCTTCAGGTAAAGTAAATGAAAATTATTACCGTAATCACAAGTTTTACTACCAGGAAGCAGATCCTGAAAAAAAAATGATGCTGTGGGATAAAAATGTAATTTTCTTTCCACGGCGAATCAATGGCAAACTGGTATTTCTTCACAGGATCAGGCCTGGTATACAAATCGTTTCAGTTAACAGTATAAAAGAACTCACCAAAGAATTTTGGGGGAAATACTTTCTCAACCTTCAGGAACGTATCGTGCTCGACCCTATTTATGCACATGAGTCAAGCTATATTGGCAGTGGCTGTCCTCCAATCGAAACAGAACACGGCTGGCTGCTGATTTATCATGGAGTTGAAGAAACTGATAAGGGACGAGTATATTCTGCCTGTGCTGCTTTACTGGATCTTAATGATCCTTCGAAAGAGCTGGCACGGCTTCCCAAGGCCTTGTTTTCACCTGAATATGAATGGGAATTATACGGCGAAGTGAATAACGTAGTTTTTCCTACCGGTACTGCCTTGTTTGGCAAAACTTTGTTTATTTATTACGGGGCGGCCGATTCATATATTGCCTGTGCCTCTCTCTGTTTCTCTTCGTTACTGGCCGAACTGGTAACATATATTGGTAAAAATGAAAAATGACCTTGCTGAAATACTGTTTATAACCTCATATCCACCCAGGGTATGCGGTATCGCAACCTATTCACAGGACCTGATCAAGGCGCTTAATAATAAATTCAGCAATTCATTATCTATTAAGGTTTGCGCACTGGAATCAGGGGATGCAACTTATAATTATCCCGAGGAAGTAAAATATATTCTTGACACCTCTGTTGCTGCTGAATATCGAAAATTAGCCGGGTCCATTAATCAGGACAATGGAATTAAAATTGTCCTGATCCAGCATGAATTCGGCTTTTTCAGAATGCAAGAAAAAGCCTTTCTGCAATTTTTATATGAACTTTCAAAGCCGGTTATTATTGTTTTTCATACGGTACTGCCTTATCCTGATGAACAGTTAACTTCAAAAATTCAGCGAATTGCGGCTGTTTGCAGGTCAATCGTAGTAATGACCCATAATTCGGCCGGAATTTTAACGACTGATTATGGTGTGCCACGAGGAAAAATATCGGTAATAGCACACGGCACTCATTTGGTTCCCCATTTAAGCGAAAAATTCCTGAAAAGGAAATATGGACTGAAGGACAGGAAAGTTCTTACAACATTTGGTCTGCTTAATTCAGGAAAGAGCATTGAAACAACATTAGAATCATTGCCGGCAATTATAAAAACCAATCCTGATGTAACATTTCTGGTAATTGGAAAAACCCACCCAGAAGTTGTGAAAGAGGAAGGAGAAAAATACAGGGAAAGTCTAGAGCAAAAAGTGGAGCAATATGCTCTTCAGGACCATGTGAAATTTATTAACAACTACCTGGCATTGCCCGATCTGCTCGAATATTTGCAGCTTACCGATATTTACCTGTTTACTTCAAACGATCCCAACCAGGCTGTAAGTGGTACTTTTGTTTATGCCATGAGTTGTGCCTGCCCTATCATATCCACCCCTATTCCGCACGCAAGAGAAGTTTTAACCAGGGATACGGGGATTATTTTTGATTTTCGCAATTCACAACAATTGGCGGAGGGAGTCATCCGACTGCTCAATGATGAACCCATGCGAAGGAGTATCATTACAAATACGCTTGAGAAAGTTGTTTCCACAGTCTGGGAAAACTCTGCGGTTGCTCATGCCATGTTGTTCGTAAAAATTGCCGGTGACAACATTTCATTAAAGTATAATCGTCCGCCAATCAACCTGAACCACATTAAACAAATGACAACCGGTATTGGGATCATCCAGTTTTCAAAAATCAATCAACCCGATATCAGTTCCGGATATACGCTGGATGATAATGCAAGAGCCCTTGTTGCCATGTGCATGTATTTTAAATTGACCGGCGATGAAGAAAGTATCAGCAAAATACGTAAATATCTGAGCTTTATAAAACGTTGTCAGCAAACTGAGGGTGATTTCTTTAATTATATAGATAAGGATTGTAAATTTTCCGATCAGAATAAAACGACAAATTTAGATGACGCCAATGGAAGGGCCCTGTGGGCTTTAGGGTATTTAATTTCGTTATCCGGTCAGCTGCCTGGCGAAATCATATCAGAAGCAATAACAATCTTTGAAAAAACTTTGCTTCATATCGATACTGTGCATTCAACAAGGGCTATGGCTTTCACTATAAAAGGGCTGTATTATTATCAAAGCACCATTCCGTCTCCTGAAAAACTTTTACTTTTAAGAACATTCGCCAATCGCCTGGTTCAGATGTATAAGCATGAATCGAATGAAAAATGGGAATGGTTTGAAGGTTATCTGACCTATGCCAACAGTATTTTACCTGAGGCCATGCTTTATGCCTGGCGGCTGACCGGGGAAACAATTTATTATGACATCGCCAGGTCGTCGTTAAATTTCCTGCTGTCACAGACATATAATGAAAACGGGATAGAGGTAATTTCAAATAAAAACTGGCTGCAGAAGGGACAGGTAGCCGGGCATTTTGGAGAACAGCCCATTGACGTTGCCTATACCATAATGACATTAAGCAAATTTTACGATGTGTTGAGTGACGAAGACTACCGCCTGAAAATGGAGACTGCATTCAACTGGTTTTTAGGGAACAACCGCTTACATCAGATCATTTATAATCCCTGTACAGGAGGTTGTTATGACGGGCTGGAGGAAATTCATGTAAATCTCAACCAGGGCGCGGAATCAACGGTAAGCTACCTGATGGCGAGATTGACGGTGGAAAAGTATCAGGAACCGGGTTTACAGTTAAACCCAGGAAAAGAATAAAAATATTGAACTTTATAACATTCTATTTTTACCTGTGTTTATTATTCTGCAATAATCCTCAGTGTTGGAGTTGAATTCACCAATATTTACGCACAAACCTTCAGGTATAAAATACATCCGGATGAGTATTCCCTTCAGTTCAAAAAATCAAGACCTGAATCTGATGGTTTAAGCCGGCAAAACACATGTCAATTTAGCTCCCTGTGGTTATTTTATACAGGAAGGAAAATGTGTGAATGATGTAACATATTTCAAAAGTTATGTAACATTTTCCGGTATCAATTGGCTCATATTTGTGCCTAATTTATTGGATTAAAATTCCTGAGAAAAAATGAAAACATGAATCAAGTAATCCTGTTGAATAAAAGACCAGTCGGAAAGCCAGTGTTAAGTGATTTCAGGTTTTCCAATGAATCTATACCGACACCGCAGGTTGGTGAAATTCTGTTAATGACCTTATATGTCTCCGTGGATCCGTATTTACGTGGCCGAATGAATGACACCAGGTCGTATGTTCCTTCATTTGAATTAAACGAACCAATACAATCAGGTATTATTGCAGAAGTCAAGGACTCAAATCACCCGGAATTTAAAAAAGGAGATTTCGTCTCAGGAAACCTGTACTGGAAAGAATACCAGATATCAAATGGCCAGGGTATAAATAAGATAAATGCGAGTGTTTCTGAACTCTCATCATACCTGGGAGTTCTGGGAATGACCGGTCTCACAGCTTATTTAGGATTGACTGAGGTTGGAAAACCGTTACCAGGTGAAACAATTGCAGTTTCGGGAGCAGCCGGGGCAGTAGGAAGCATTGTCGGCCAGATTGGTAAAATCATGGGCTGCAATGTTGTCGGCATTACAGGCACGGATGAAAAAGTCGAGCTTCTGAGATCAAGGTTCAGCTTTGATGATGCGATCAATTATAAAACAACTCCGGATTTGACAAAAGCAATTGAAAAAGTCTGCCCGAAAGGAGTTGATATTTATTTTGATAACGTAGGCGGCGAGATTTCTGACGCAGTTTTAGCGAACATTAACAAATATGCAAGGCTGCCGGTTTGTGGCGCCATATCACTGTATAATGAAACAAAAACATCTGTCGGGCCCCGGATCCAGCCCATTATTTTAACAAAAAGTGCAATAATGCGCGGATTTTTTGTTTCTGATTTTTCCAAAAAATTTCCGGAAGCAACCAAGCAATTGGCAGGTTGGTTAAAGGATGGGAAGATCAGGTATGCTGAAACTATTGTTGAAGGTTTCAATAATATCCCGCAAGCATTTCTTGATCTCTTTGAAGGTAAAAATAAAGGTAAGATGATCGTTAAAACCAATATGCAATAGTTCAGTAAAAGATGTCAACATGAACCCGGTAAAAAATAAAAACCCGAAAGATGCAAAAATCTATCTTATCGGAAGCGGAATAGCCTCGCTTGCGAGTGCCATTTATCTTGAAAAAGATGCAGGTGTTCCCGGTGTAAACATACATATAATAGAGAAGGATAACAAAATTGGAGGAGCCCTTGACGGGGCCGGCGACGCTGACAAAGGTTTTGTGACCAGGGGCGGAAGAATGCATGAATTGCATTATACCTGCTATTGGGATTTACTTTCAAACATCCCTTCCTTTGAAGATCCAAAGGTGTCGGTGCGGGATGAATCCTTTGAATTTAACAAGAGGTTTGTTTCCAATGCCCAGGCCAGGCTGCTGAAAGAAGGCAAAAAACTGGATGTCTCTTCCTTTGGGCTTAACCTGAAACAGCAATCGGAACTGCTTAAGCTGATGTTTACTTCAGAAAGATCCATTGGAAATAAAAGTATAGAGAACTGGTTTGACCAGGACTTTTTTAAAACGAACTTCTGGTTTATCTGGACATCCATGTTTGCATTCCAGAAATGGAGCAGCGTGGCTGAAATGAGAAGGTATATGAAGCGATTTATTCACCTGGTTGACGTCCTTCCCAAATTAGGCGGCATTTTGCGCACCAAGTATGATCAATACCATTCCGTGGTTATTCCCATAAGAAAATATCTGGAAGCAAGAGGAGTGCAGTTTGATATGGGGAAGGAAGTCACCGACATCGACTTTGATCTGTCATCAGATAAAAAAACAGCTACCGTCATACATCTGAAAGTTAAAAATGAAATTGTTCTGGGGGAAAATGATTGCGTTTTTATTACAAACGGTTCACTGACTGAAAGCACAAATAACGGAACATGGGACAAGCCGGCACAATTAAAAGACATCAAGGAATCCGGATCCTGGCAGTTATGGAAAAAAATTGCCGCAAAAGACCCGGCATTTGGAAACCCTGGGCCTTTCTGCGACAATATTGACCTTCAAAAATGGTATTCATTCACAGCTACATTAGCAGACAATACCTTCCATGATTACATGGAAAATTTTTCGGGTAATGTTGATGGAACCGGAGGATTGGTAACTATCACCGATTCCAACTGGCTGATGTCATTTGTTATTGCCCGTCAGCCCCACTTTCCTAATCAACCTGACAATGTTAAGGTATTCTGGGGCTATGGACTTTATCCCGACAGAAAAGGGAATTATATAAATAAAACCATGGCGGAATGCACAGGCAAAGAGATGCTGGAAGAACTGTGGTATCATCTGAAGATTCAGGATTTAATGAAACCTTTGATGGCATCAGGAAAAATAAACTGTATTCCGGTTGCTATGCCTTTTGTTGATAGTCTGTTTATGCCGAGAGAAATCGGGGACAGGCCGGATGTGCTTCCAAAAGGTGCGACAAATTTCTCATTTCTGGGACAGTTCGCAGAGGCTCCAAAAGATTGTGTTTTTACTGTCGAATATTCCGTAAGGACTGCTCAAATGGCCGTGTATGGCTTGTTTGAAACCGGGAAAGAGGTAATGCCTGTTTATGATTCCATTCATAAACCCGAATTTCTTATCCGTGCTGTTCAGTCTATCAAGAGATGAAACACCGAAGTGCCCGTGCAGCTGGGAAGTATGATTGAACTTCATAATAAAAATACCAATTTAGTCAAGGATATTATCATAGGAATGTCCGACGGACTTACCGTTCCGTTTGCACTTACAGCCGGGTTAAGCGGAGTTCTCAATACGAATCATCTTATTATTGTGTCGGGCCTGGCCGAAATAGCAGCAGGCTGTATTTCGATGGGACTTGGTGGCTTCCTGGCAGGCCAGTCTGAAGTTGAGCATTACGAGACAGAATTAAAAAGAGAATACAATGAAATTGAAAGTGTCCCGCTTCTGGAATTAAAAGAGGTGGAGGATATCTTTACGGCGATGGGAGTGGAGGATGCGTTAAGTAAACAGGTAGCTTTACAAGTCAGCAAAGACAAGAATCACTGGGCGGATTTAATGATGAAGCTTGAATTAATGATGGAAAAGCCTGCTAAGAACCGGGCTGCCATAAGCGCCGTGACTATTGCAATTTCCTATTTGGCGGGAGGATTAATTCCCTTGTTTCCTTATATCATCACCAGCAATAGTAAAACCGGATTCTACGTATCCTGCATCGTCACGATCCTTGCTCTCATCATCTTTGGATATTTCAAAAGTAAAATGACAGGGCGGCCACTTTTAAAAGGAACTATCAAAGTGGCAGTAACCGGCGTCATCGCAGCCGCTGCCGCTTTTCTTCTGGCAAAAGCCGTCAGTTGAAAATGAAAACCTACTTTCCTTTTTTTAATAAATACAGAAAGGCCTTAATATTGGCGCCCGGGCTGGTAATTATTGACGTTTTCTGCGAAATTGTTCAACCGGAACTTATGTCAAAAATTGTTGACAACGGAGTAAGCCAGAAAAGCCTTTCATATATCCTTCATACAGGCGGCATCATGTTATTATTATCAATTATCGCTATTGCCGCCAATATCGGGAATATTTATTTCTCTTCCCAGGCATCCGTCGGGTTTGCTGCCGAACTGAGAAAGGGCCTTTTTCATAAGGTCCAGGAATTTTCCTTTTCCAATTTAGACAGGTTGAGTTCTGCATCACTGGTAACAAGGCTGACGAATGATGTCAATATCCTGCAGGACGTAATTATGATGTCATTACGTTTGCTGATCCGGGCTCCGCTGATGCTATTATTCGCAGTCATCATTGCCATCCGCATCAACGCAGGGCTGGCATCCATCATCGCTGTGGCAATTCCTGTATTAGCTGTCAGTATTTATATTATTCTGCATAAGGGCCTCCCTTTCTTTGAAAAAGTTCAGCGAAGGCTCGATAAGGTAAATTTAGTGATCCAGGAAAACCTTCTCAATATAAGGGTTGTCAAGTCTTTTGTAAGGGAGGAGTTTGAAAAGAAAAAGTTTAACCTTACGAATGATGAACTGAGGGAAATGTCGGTAAAAGCATCCGGTACAGTTGTGCTTATCATGCCGGTTATGCAGCTGGTGATGAATCTGTCAATCGTAGCGATTGTCTGGTTCGGTGGAAATAAAATTGTTTCAGGAACCTTCCAGGTAGGGCAACTTATGTCATTCATAACCTATATTACCCAGATTTTGATGTCGCTTATGATGCTGTCCATGACGATTATGTCCTTTTCAAGGGCCGGAGCATCTTCAGAACGTATATTGGAAGTATTTAATACTACAGTTGATATCACTGATTCACCGGCCGCGAGGAAAAATAATCTGCATATAAAACAAGGCAAAGTGGAATTTGAAAACGTCTTTTTCAAATATCATCCTGACGGCAATGAATATGTTTTGAAAGATATCAGTTTTACTGTTCGCCCCGGCGAAACAGTTGCCATCATTGGTGCAACCGGTTCCGCGAAAAGCACCCTGGTGCAATTGATCCCAAGATTGTATGATGTTACAAAAGGCCGTGTACTTATTGATAATAAGGATGTTCGTGACTATCCTCTGCAAAACCTGCGTTCAGGTGCAAATCTGGTACTTCAGCAAAATGAATTGTTTTCCGGGACCATCAAACAAAACCTGAAATGGGGTAATATGCAGGCATCGGATGAGGATGTCATTGCCGCATCCAAAGACGCCCAAGCCCATGATTTCATCATGTCGTTTCCAAAACAATATGAAACAATTTTAGGACAAGGTAGTGTGAATGTTTCCGGCGGACAAAAACAACGGCTTTGTATTGCCAGAGCCATATTAAGCAAGCCGGTCATTTTAATCCTTGATGATAGCACGAGTGCAGTGGATATTGCCACGGAGGCAAAAATAAGAGAATCATTCAGCATGCATCTTCAAGGTACTACTATTTTTATCATCGCACAAAGGATAAGTTCCGTTCAATCGGCCAATCAAATTATTTTGATTGATAATGGTGAAATTATAGGCAACGGCACGCATCATGAACTGATAAAAACCAGTGCGGTTTATAAAGAGATCTATTTTTCTCAGCAGTTACAGAAAGAGAGTGCTGTATGAGCGGGCCTGCAAGTATCAATACCAGGTTAATGCCTGCCGCTCTTCCAGGCCGGCGTAACCGTATCTCCATTGAAAAACCCAAAAATTCCAAACAAGTTATAATCCGGCTCTGGAGTTACCTGAGGCGGCAAAAATTATCCCTTCTTATTATCCTGCTTCTGATGCTGGTCAACACGGGCTCAACAATGGCAGGGGCCTATTTATTGCGCCCTATTATCAATCAATATATTCTTCCTCACAACATCCCCGGTTTAATAAAAATGATCTTTCTGCTGGTGGGAATATATATCGCCGGTTCTGTAGCAGCAATGGGACAAAATCGTCTGATGATCATAGTGGCCCAGAAAACAGTTAATATTATACGGGCTGAACTGTTCAGCAAACTGCAATCGCTGCCCATAGTATTCTTTGACAGCCATATCCATGGCGAGATCATGAGCCGTTTTACCAATGACGTGGATACTATAAGCGATTCGTTAAATACCAGCGTTTTACAATTGTTTATCAGTACGGTGACCGTAACCGGTATCTTCATCCTGATGCTTTATATCAGCCCCTTGCTGACTATGCTGACCCTGTCAATCGTTCTTTTGATGTTTTGGGTGGCCAGGAAAATTGTTAAAAAAAGCAAGCTGTTTTTTACAAACCAGCAGAATACATTAGGAACTCTGAATGGTTACGTGGAAGAGATGATTACCAGCCAGAAAGTGGTGACAGTATTTTGCTATGAAGAAAATGCCGCGAAAGATTTTGAGAAAATCAATTATGATCTGCGCGACAAAGCCACAAAGGCTCAATTATACTCCGGTGTTATGATGCCTGTGATGCAAAATCTGAATACAATCAATTTTGCACTCACTGCCACTGCAGGTGGCCTGTTGGCCATATACAGGGGTCTCGATCTTGGCGGCCTCGCTGCTTTTCTGCAGTATACCCGGCAGTTTGGGCGCCCGGTCAATGAAATTTCAAACCAGTATAACAGTCTGCAGGAAGCATTGGCCGGGGCGGAACGTATTTTCCAGATTATGGATGAAATCCCTGAAACCGCGGATGCCCCGGATGCTGTTCCCTTGACACATGTAAGGGGAGATGTTCAGTTCAAAGATGTTTCATTCGGATATGAAAAAGAAAAAGTCGTTTTGAAAAATATTTCACTCGAGGTGAAAGCCGGTCAGAAAATTGCTTTGGTTGGTTCCACGGGAGCTGGAAAAACAACCATTATTAACTTACTTTCACGGTTTTATGATGTTAACTCCGGGCAAATTACCATGGATGGGATTGAAATTAAAAAAATCCTGAGAGGCAACTTGCGCCGGTCGCTTGCGATGGTGTTGCAGGACACCCATCTCTTTACAGCAACTGTGATGGAAAATATCCGCTACGGTCGGCTTGAAGCCAGTGATGAAGAAATCATCGCAGCCTCTATTCTTTCCGGCGCTCATTCGTTCATTCAACGGTTACCCAAAGCATATCAAACAGTCATTGAAAACGACGGCGGCAATCTGAGCCAGGGACAAAGGCAACTGCTGAACATCGCCCGGGCAACAATTGCCAGGCCTTCTGTTCTGATCCTAGATGAAGCGACAAGTTCAATAGATACCAGGACGGAGCAGACTATACAAAAAGGAATAGATCAGTTGATGCTGGGCAGGACCAGTTTTGTTATTGCTCACCGCTTATCTACTATCCGTAATGCTGATGAGATCATGGTCCTGGAGCATGGCGAAATCATAGAAAGGGGAAGTCATGCAGTTCTGCTGAAACAAAAAGGAAGATATTATGAATTGTACTCGGGACAGTTTGATTAACCATCCCCGCAATTATATAACTTACTGAGCGTGTATTTTTTGTTATGTGTGAATGATGTAACTTATTACCGGAATTGTGTAATGCTTGTGGCAACTATAGTAACCACCTTTGCACGATTGTGGTAATTTATCCATAATATAAACAATATTTGATGAAAAATAATGCGGAAATCCAGGTTAAAGTTTCAGGTACTAAAGTGACATTAACCGGAACCGTTGATTCATGGTATCAAAAAAATGAAGCTGAACGAATTGCCTGGAGCGCACCTAGTGTCGGGACAGTAAGTAATGAACTTGTTGTTGAATACGATTATGCATTAATTGATTAACAATAAAGGGGGGTGATTTCTCCCCTTTTTTTAACTAACAAAATAAACCAGAAAAAGCAGGAGAAACAATGTCAGGTAAATATCAAAAACTCTTTGAACCCCTAACAGTGGGGAAACTAACACTAAAAAACCGTATCTCCATGGCGCCTCTGGGGATGGTTGCAATGGGTGATTCCTGCGGTGGTTTCTCCGAAAACGCCCAGGAATATTATATTGAGCGTGCAAAAGGCGGTACGGGACTTATTATCACTGGCATAACAAATGTAAATTATAATGAAATGCCCTCACTGCTCATGCCTTGCGCTTCATACAAGCCTCTGATGTTTACAAAATCCTGTGCTCCAATGAATGAAAGAATTCATGCATATGATACAAAAATTTTCCTTCAGCTTACAGGGGGCTTCGGCAGGGCGGCAATCCCGCATCTGATGACGAACGCTATTGCCCCATCGGACCAGGAAAACAGATGGGATCCCTCTATTCATCATAAAGCCATGACGATTGACCAAATAAAGGAATTAATCGCATCTTTTGTGACTTGTGCTGTTATTGCCAGGGAATCCAAATTTGACGGTGTTGAAATACATGCGGTTCACGAGGGTTATCTGTTGGATCAGTTTGCTATTTCGCTTTACAATAAGAGAACCGACGAATATGGCGGTAATTTACAAGGCCGCCTTAAAATCACAATGGACATTGTGAAGGGGATCAAGGCGGCCTGTGGCAAGGATTTCCCTGTTTCTCTCCGTTACAGTTTAAAGAGCTTTGTCAAGAGTCTCCGCCATGGTGCATTACCCGGGGAAATTTTTGTGGAAAAAGGCAAGGATATTGCCGAAGGAGTCGAAGCAGCCAAGATCCTGGTGGAAGCCGGCTATAATATGTTAAACGTGGATGCAGGGACATATGATGCCTGGTACTGGAATCACCCGCCAATGTATTTTGAAAAGGGCATGTACCGTGAGTTTGGAAAAATTCTTAAACAGAATGTCGATGTTCCTGTCATACTTGCCGGAAGAATGGATAATCCGGAAATGGCATGTGAAGCACTCGGTACCTGCTGCGATATCATCGGTTATGGCAGACCATTGCTGGCAGATCCTTATCTGCCCGAAAAAATCAGGACGGGAAACCTGGAAGAAATACGCCCTTGTCTCTCGTGTCACCAAGGCTGCTTAGACAGGCTGGCCCATGGTTTGCCCCTTTCATGCGCAGTCAATCCGGCTTGCGGGAGAGAGAAATCCATGGCCATCACTCAAACCACTGACAAGAAAAACGTGCTGATTATCGGCGGCGGCCTTGCAGGTATGGAATCGGCGCGGGTCTGTGCCCTCCGCGGACATACAGTCACCCTTGTTGAAAAGAACAGTAAACTCGGCGGCAACATCATCACGGGAAGTGTCCCGGATTTCAAGAAGGATGACCGCGCGCTTCTGAAATGGTATAATTTTCAGCTCCGGAAGCTTTCCATCAATTTTCAACTCAACTGCAAAGCAGATAAAGAAATGATCGAAAAATCGAATGCGGATGTTGTCATTATCGCAATGGGTTCCACACCGGTGAAATTGGACTTTGGAGAGAAAAACCATGTATGTACAGCGGATGAACTTCTTCTGGGCACAGAAAATGCCGGTGAAGACGTTGTAGTTGTGGGCGGTGGACTGATCGGCTGCGAAACTGCACTTTGGCTGCGTCAGCAGGGCAAGAAGGTAACCATTGTAGAGTCTTTGCCAGAGATCCTCGATGGCGGAGAATATATGTGCTTTGCAAACTATGATATGCTCAAAGATCTGCTGGTTTTCAATAACATTGATATTTTACGCCGATCCACCGTTAAATCTGTAAACGATGCTTCCGTAACCGTGGAGACTCCAGAGGGCGGGAAAGAAATTAAAGCCGATACGGTCATGGTTGCCGTTGGTTATCATTCTCAAAATTACCTGTATGACGCCATGAGGAATTCCGATAAGATTATTTACAACGTGGGCGACTCCCATACTGTGCGCAACATTATGGATACTATCTGGGACTCTTTCCAGGTGGCCAGAGAACTATAAACTGAATCGGGAAATGATTAACTGGATTTACGTATTGGAAGAAACTGCATTGCCCGAAGGCCATATGACACCGGTATACCCCCTTGGAATAAATATAGTGCTGGCGCGTGCAGGCGGTATGATTTACGCCATTGCCGGCATGTGCATACATATGGCATGCCCGCTGTTTATGGGCAAGCTAGAAGGCAATACTATCACGTGTCCTTGCCATGACTGGCGGTTCGATGTTCGGACTGGCAAATTTAACGATGCCCCCGAACTTAGCCTTAAAGTTTATCCGACAAAATCCGAAGCCGGCAAAGTTTATATCGGTTTCATATGAAAAAAAAAAAATAAAATTGTGATGAAAAAGGTTAGCATATACACTCTCTCAACCTGTCCATGGTGCAGGAAGACAAAGAATTTTTTCACGGAACACAAAATCCCTTTCACTTATATCGACTATGACCTTACTGATGAAGTGACACAAAGAAGGATCTCACAGGAGCTTGATGAAGCGGGCGCAACCGGTTTCCCGTTTGTCAGGATCAATGATGAAGTCATTTCGGGCTATCAACCGGAACTCTACATGAGAGCCCTGGGGATAAAAGAAGGTGCAAAATAATGATTGAATCCAGAAAAAAAGCGCTGTCCTATTTCTTCGGAAAAATCGTCGATCCATTGGGCTTCAAGTTCACTCCCGATGTGGAGTTGATGAATTTTCTGCTTGAACAGGAAGTGATACTGGAAGGCAGGCATGGTATTCCTTTCTGTCCTTGCCAGCCGTTAAGGAATAACCGTGAACGCGATATGAAGATGGTTTGCCCATGTATTCCTTTCCACCGGAAGCATTTCGACAGTATCAAACGATGCTGGTGCGGGCTATTCGTACATAAAGATGTTTTCGACCCAGGGAAATTGCCACAGAAAGAGGTTAACCATGAGTGATAAATTTATCCGGGCGATAAGAATCGCTGAAATCTCTCCATTTGGGATGAAAACTGTCGAACTCGAAGGAAATGAGATTGTTATAGGCAACTGTGGTGAAAAATATTATGCGATACAGCGACGCTGCGGTCATATGAATGCGCCACTCGAAATGGGGACACTTGACGGTATATACCTCACCTGCCCCATGCACTTCGCCCAGTTCGACATCACTACCGGCGAAGCCATTTCCGGACCGGTTCCGTCTGATACCGGCCATGAGAACCTGCCGCCAATACTGGGCGAATATATGCAGCACATCGGCATGCTGATGGGACACGTTCGTACGAAATCCATTCGAATTTACCCGACAAAAATAGAATCTGGGTGGGTTCTGATTGGGCTGTAATCATTTATTTTTCAACAACTTATATTCAACTTTTATCCATATTTCCACCTAACATGGCCTCACGGCAGTTTGTCCATTCCGTCAGTCCAATATAATAAAATGACAGTCCTTGTTCCATCTCACCATAACCCTTTCAGGTACAAAAGGCGTATCGTCCTGGAAATGTGTGAATGATGTAACTTATTCACAGAGTTTTGTAACGGTTCTCGCAAACAAGGATCGCATCTTTGTGGACAATTAATACTCTCAACATATTTATCTTCTTCATCATGGAAATTGGCGTTTTGAAAAAAAGTAAAATACCTCTGTTAATAATATGCGCGGGATTACTTTGTGTATCTCTAAACGCCCAGGGGATCTGGTCTCTTCAGGCATGTATTGATACGGCATTTAATAGGAACATTTCACTCCACCAGGAACAGCTTAACAGCCGGATAAACAAAGTAAAACTTGTTCAATCAAAGACCGGCTTCCTTCCCAATCTCAATATAAATGATGCGCACACCTTAAATTATGGCACTGTATATGAACCTTCAGTAAATCAATATTTTAATTCCAGCATTTCAGTTAATGACATTTCCATAAGCAGCTCGGTCACACTCTTTAACGGGTTTCTTTTACTCAATACGGTCAGGCAAAACAAACTGATTTACGAAGCAGGTATGCTGGATGTCGAACAACTAAAAATAGATATTATGCTTGATGTCCTGGCCGGGTATATGCAGGTGCTGATGGATTATGAAGCAATCGATGTAGCCCAGGCACAAATGGAGGAAACTGATATCCAGGTGAAACAGACACAAAAATTTGTTGACTTCGGGAAGCTGGCCGAATTAAGCCTGTTACAGATAAAGTCACAGTACGCCGCAGAAAAGCTAATAAAGGTGGTTGCTGAAAATCAATTGCAATTGGACAAGCTGACCTTGCTGCAACTCATGGATGTACCGGTGAGACGTGATTTCGACATCGCACGGCAGGAGTTGAAGGACCTGTTCCCTGAAATCCCTATGTCACCCGGGGAAATAGATAAAATTTCCGAAGGTTTTCTGCCAGAAATAAAAAGTGCTTCCCTGAAAACCAATGCCTCGGTATTCAGTTTAAAAATGAACCAAAGCGGGTGGTTCCCGAAGTTAATGCTGAATGGTTCCCTGACAAGCTTTTTATCCAATCTTGACCATGATCCCGTCCCTTACCAGTTTGCAAATAACTTCGGCCAGACAGTGGGACTCACGCTGTCGGTGCCAATATTCAATAATCTCCAGGTAAGAAGCAGCGTTGCAATTTCGAAAATAAATTTATCAGGTGCGCAACTGAATGAACAGCAAACAAAAAATGACCTGCGAAAAACTATTGAAACAGCTTATACCAATATGGTATCGGCAGGTAAAAACCTTACGGTAACTGAGGAGCAAATGGAATTAGAAAAACGCACTTACTCCGAGATGGCAACAAAATACTCCGTTGGTGCAGTCGATGCAACCGATTTTCTGGTTGAAAAAAACAATTATGACAAAGTGTCGATGACATTGATCCAGACAAAATATAATTATGTGTTAACAGCAAAAATCGTCGATTTCTATCTGGGGAAACCTATAACCAATAATTAAAATGAAGAAAAAAAAGAAGAAAATAATTATAATTATCTCGCTTGCAATCGTGTTAATTATAGTGATCGTCCTGGTCATCTTTCATTTTACAAATAAAGGCACAGTATATTACTGGAGAAGCGTTCCGATCGAGAAGGGAGATGTTATTGTCCTGGTAACAGCAACAGGATCTTTGGCTGCCGATACGTCTGTGGATGTTGGGGTGCAGGTTTCGGGAATCATTGCGAAAATAAAAGTCGATTTTAATGATATTGTCAAAAAAGGGCAGGTGATTGCCATTCTGGATACCACTCTTTACTATGCTGCCAAATTAAATGCAGCGGCTGCCTTGCAAAGGGCGCAGATAGCCTTGGATGAGGCCAGGCGTGAATTCGACAGGGAAAAGAAATTACTTGACAATAAAATCGCATCTCAGGCTGATTTTGATCTTTCTTTAACCGCCTTTCAAACTGCCCAGGGTAACCTGGTATCAGCTCAGGCCGAATTAACTAGCGCTGTCATCAACCTGCAATACTGCACGATAAAAGCGCCGATAAGCGGCATGGTGATCGCCAGGAACGTACAGGTGGGAAACATGGTAATAGCAAGCTTCAGCAGCCCTGTATTGTATACAATTGCCTATGATCTCTCTAAGATGCAGGTTCAGGCCGATGTTGATGAAGCAGATATAGGCCAGGTGAAAATGGGGCAGCAGGCAAAGTTTACTGTCGATGCTTATCCGAATGATGTTTTTACAGGAGTTGTAACACAAGTAAGACATCAGCCGGTAATGGTTCAGAATGTGGTTAATTATGTTGTTATTATTGAGGCTCCGAATCAGGATCTGAGGCTGATGCCAGGACTTACAGCCAACTCCAACATCCTGATTCAGGAGAGTAAAAATGTATTAAAAATACCTACAATGGCTTTGGCGTTCGTCCCGCCTGTTGAATATATCCGGGATGCCAAACTTCTTCCTGATTCGGTAAAAAAATCCTGGATCCTGAAGCTGCGTCAGCTCAGCGAATTAAAAAAACAGCAGATCGTGGAAACGAACGGGGCAACAGGGTACCTGTGGATAATAAAAGATAAGGATATTTTCCCGGTAAAAGTGACGAGAGGGTTGAACGACGGATCGTTCACCGAGATCAGAGGGGATATCCAGGAAGGTTACCAGGTGGCAATAGGGATTAATAATTCACCTACTGCCAGTGCTGCTCCAACGTCAAAAAGCCCTTTCATGCCCAAGTTTCCTTCAAGCAAAAAATGACATGGCTGATTCAGAAAGTTTAATTACCGTTAAGGATTTGACTAAAACATACAGCACAGGGAAAGTCGAGGTTCACGCACTTAGCTCTGTTTCTCTCACTATAAACAAAGGAGAGTTTGTGGCTATTTCGGGTGCGAGCGGATCAGGGAAAACTACCTTTATGAATATTCTTGGTTGTCTTGATATCCCTACAAGCGGTGTGTATTTAATGGATGGAGTGGATGTGCCGGGTCGTGACAATAATGAATTGGCGGAACTAAGGAACAGTAAACTTGGTTTTGTTTTTCAGTCGTTTAATCTTTTGCCAAGAACTTCGGCCGAGGAAAATGTGGAATTGCCATTGCTGTATAATAACAAAGTAGCTGCAAAGGGGCGAAAGGAAAAAGCGCTTGACGCTCTGAAATCCGTTGGGCTCGCCGACCGTGCCGATGCCATGCCCAATGAACTGTCGGGAGGGCAACAGCAACGCGTGGCCATTGCCCGTGCACTTGTAAATGACCCTGTTATAATCATGGCTGATGAACCTACAGGCAATCTCGATTCACGCACCAGTTACGAGATCATGGAGATATTTCAAAAACTGAATGATGAGGGGATTACCATTGTGATGGTAACCCATGAGCCGGATATAGCACAGTTTGCCAAAAGTAATATTGTTTTCAAAGATGGAAAGATCATTGCAAATTCGCTTGTGAAGGAAAGAAAAAATGCAACGGAAGAATTGAAAAAAATAGCGGTTCTTACTGAAGAAAAATCAACCACATGAGAATCCTGAATTTGTTAAAAGTCGCCTATCGTTCTCTCAACAGGAATAAACTCAGAAGTTTTTTGACTATGCTGGGAATTATAATCGGGGTGGCTTCAGTTATCGCAATGCTTGCTATCGGAGAGGGATCAAACCAAAACATAAAGGCATCAGTTGCAAGTTTGGGCACCAATTCCATAATGATCTTCCCGGGAACAACCAATCAGGGAGGAGTAAGGCAAGGGGCCTCTACAACACAAACCATTAAGCTGGAAGATGTTGAGGCCATTGCGACCCATTGCGATTTAGTAAATCATGTATCGCCGGTGGACCAAAAAAGGGCGCAAGCCATATACGGCTCCCAGAACTGGAGTACGATGGTCCTGGGTGTAAAAAACGATTATATGACCATACGGTCTCTGACTATATCCAGCGGGAGTGGTTTTACAACTTCCGACGACCGTGCTGCAGCGAAGGTATGCCTGGTTGGGGTGACCGTTGTTTTTAACTTGTTTGGAGATGAAAACGCCAATCCTGTCGGGCAAATCATCCGTATCAACAGTATTCCTGTCAAGATTATTGGTGTACTTTCAAAAATGGGGCAAAATACTTTCGGGCAGGATCAGGACGATATAATTATAGCTCCGTTCTCAACTGTTCAGAAAAGAATGCTGTCATCAACACCATACGTAAACAGTATACTTGCTTCGGCAATTTCCGAAGACCAGATTGATGATGCAGTGAATGAAATTTCCATTCTCCTGCGGGAAAATCACAAGCTTGCTCCTTCCGACGACAATGATTTTACGGTTCGTACACAGTCAGACATCAGTAATATTTTCGGATCAATTTCCAAGGTTATGACAATTCTGCTTGCTTGTATTGCAGGCATTTCCTTATTGGTCGGAGGGATTGGTATTATGAATATCATGCTGGTATCCGTTACAGAACGCACAAGGGAAATAGGGATACGAATGGCTATTGGCGCAAAAGGCAGGGATGTTCTAATCCAGTTCATGATTGAAGCGATAGTCATTAGTTTTTTGGGAGGACTGATTGGTGTTGTATTAGGAATCAGCGTTTCAGAATTAGTAGGAAAGTTTGGCGGGTGGCCGATTGTTATTACTCTGTCATCTATCCTCTTGTCTTTCGTGTTTTCCGCAGCAGTGGGACTTTTCTTTGGTTGGTACCCGGCAAGGAAAGCTGCGGCTTTAAAACCAATTGAGGCATTGAGATATGAATGAATTTGAATACATATTCGTCTAATGAATACTGCCATCAGCATCACCCCACCCGAAACACTTACATTCGATAACCTCCTCGGGTACTGGGATCTGAATGATTCGAAATACCTTCTGAGAAAGTCATTTGGCCTGATGCTGAACGCCGCAGCCTCTGACAGGGAACCAGGCCACGCACAGATGGTCCTTGACACTGTTCACATCATCCTTGAGGAAATGAACCTGGGCCTGAAACCTGTTCTTTGCTGCATTCTAAAGAATGTTGCTGAAAAAGGAATATTATCCCCTGACAATATAGCCCATGAATTCGGGGAAACAGTGAGGATTTTTATTGAAGGCATTCAAAAGCTGGAACAGCTGGATACAAGCAAGTATGACACCAACCAGGAAAACTTTATCGGTTTATTGGTTACCCTGTTTGACGACATCAGGGTACTGCTAATCAGGCTGGCCATGCGTCTTTACGATATAAGGCATCTTGAAAATTATTCCTTAGATAAACAATGCATTATAGTTGGAGAATCCAGGATGCTTTATTTACCTATCGCACAAAGGCTCGGGCTTTACCAGATTAAAAGGGAACTTGAAGACCTCGTAATGCGCTACATCAACTTTCCGGTCTATCAACAGATTGAACGGAAACTTTATGAAACAAAGGCAAACCGCGATCAATATACGGCCGATTTCATAAGCCCCATCGCTCAAAGACTGGCTGAAAACGGATTGGATTGCGAAATTAAAAGCCGTGTTAAATCGATCCCTTCGATTTACCGTAAAATGACAACTCAAAAAGTAGATTTTGAAAAGGTTTACGACATTTTTGCTATCCGTATCATACTCAATAAAACCAATGAAAATGAAACCGCCGACTGTTGGAAAATCTACTCCATTGCAACGGATATCTATTCTCCGAATCCAAACAGGTTGCGGGACTGGATATCTTTTCCGAAACAAAACGGTTATGAATCACTACATACAACGGTAAAAGGTCAGGAAGGGCGGTGGGTCGAAATACAGATTCGCTCACGGCGTATGGATGATTTTGCCGAGAAAGGCTATGCTGCACACTGGAAATACAAAAGTGACGGGAAGGAGATTATAGAAGCAGATCTTTTCACCGGGCTCAGGGAAATACTTGCACATCCGGCCGGGGTTTCACTTGAGAAGCTGATTACCCGGGAAAAAATGGCACTTTATACTGATGATATTTTTGTTTTTACACCTGAAGGTGATTTGAAGAAACTCAGGCTTGGTTATACGGTTTCTGATCTTGCGAAAGAGATCATTAATGAAACGGGTTTGACCTGCACAGGGGCCATTGTCAATGGTAAAATGGTTCCTTTGAAACATACCCTGGCAAATGGGGATACAGTGAAACTATTAACATTAAAAAACCGGAAACCCCATAAGGACCAGCTGGAAATTCTGAAAAGGACATGGAATCTTACACGTCTGAAAAAAGCCCTGAAAATAGAAGCCGTCAGGGAAACTATATCCGGGATACATGCTGTATTTTCACCGAAAGAGTCGCATTTCCCCGAAAGTATTTCAAATATAAAAGCCGGTAAAGAAGACTTTGTGATCATCGACCCCACGGTTAAATCCCTGCATTACCAGTTTGCCAGATGCTGCGATCCCACTCCCGGGAATTCAATTTTTGCATTCGTCAGCATAACCCAGGGTATTAAAATTCACAGAACATCCTGTGCAAATACTCATCAACTTATAAAAAAATATCCGTACCGTGTTTTAGAGGCGAGATGGAAAGAAAATGAAAAGAGTCATTAGATTTTCGGGCTATGATCGATGAAATGTATTCCGGAATTTTGCGAAATGTTAACGTGATTTTTGATCAGCAGCAGACCCCGGAATCATGATATGTAAAAAAACTGTACAGGAATTATGAATTGACAGTTAGTTTACAGACCCCTGTAATAAAGCACTTGCAATTGTTAAAAGGAATACTGTTTCTTCCTTGGTTGTCAGGATAAGCGTTAAACTTTTGTGAAGTGTCAGGATTTGTCCTTTAATGAGGGTTATATATTCTTTCCTGGACTGAATCTGTATTTTTCCTTCGATTATTTGAAATGTAAATGAATCATTTGAAGGGAAAAACTTAATTTCAGTTGCTTCATGCAATGCGGCAAGCATAATCTGCTTTTCAGGATTTTTCAATAATATTATTTCTTTAAGTCCGCCTTGCGTCCAGGTACTGCTTTGTTTCATCGTTTCAATTAAAGCCGGCAAATCGAAAGTGTGCGATGAGTCACTAAATATGCTCTTATCCTGATGATGTAAAGGGTTTACTGAAGAGTTCATCTTTTATTTTAATATTAAAGGACTCTTCTTCCCTGGATTATCCTGATGACTATTGCAATGACTGCAAGAACAAGCAGGACATGTATTAAATATCCGGCACTGAAACCGAAAAAGCCGATCGCCCATGCGATAACAAGTATTACTGCTATGATATAAAGTAGATTTCCCATGATATAATGATTATTTGATTTAAATTATTTTTCTGTTTTTCCAAAGCATGATATTTTTCGCTTAGCTTCAGATAATTTGCATTATAGTGGTTTTAAATTATACAACAAAGGTGCAGATCCCTGGCAGGAAAATCATTACATAATTTTGAGAATAAGTTACATGATTCACACATTCCCCCCTGAGCGTTGTGTCTTTCGTATTTAAAAAGCCTGTAATGAGATCGAAATCCTGGTCATTTTTGTGAACGGGTGTGACAGATGGGCCGTATTTTAACATTTGTATGTGTGTGAATCATGTAACTTATTCTCAAAATTATGTAACAGTTATCCGGTTTAAGGTATCGATATTTATCGCTCCGTAAAAATTCTTCCTGTATATGATAGAAAAGGCAAGAATACCAGGCGGGGAATCCGGAAGACCGGCAAGTTTGAGAATAATGTTACCGATTAAAGTGATATGATCATTACAATCGGGGCCAAATAACTAAAACAATAAAAAATGAAAAAAGATGAAATGAAAAAAGTATTGATTGCGCTGGATTATCATCCAACCGCACAAAAAGTTGCAGAAACTGGATTTTCACTTGCTAAATCTATGGGTGCTGAAGTCACATTGCTGCATGTAATATCAGATCCCGTATATTATTCTTCAATGGAATATTCGCCTATAATGGGATTTACCGGGTTCATGGATGCAGATTCGATCCAAATTGATAATGCTGAACTGAAAAAAGCTGCTCAGCGCTTTCTTGATAAATCCAAACAGCATCTTGGTGATCACACAATTCAGACTCAGGTTAAGGAAAATAACGGAGATTTTGCGGAATCTATTTTAAAGACTGCAAAAGACTTACATGCAGATATTATTGTAATGGGTTCCCATGGCCGGCGATGGCTGGATGAAATTCTGATGGGAAGTGTAACGGAAAATGTTCTTCATCATACTTCATTACCACTTTTCATCATTCCGACTAAAAAACCAAAATAATTTAAAATTAAAAACAGAACATATGATTGAATACAAGTTATTCTTACCCGAAAATGCCGGATCCGTATTTGTGACAAACCGGGCAGTTATGGCCCCTATGACAAGATGCAGGGCTATCGGAAACCTGCCGAATGAATTGATGGCAGAATATTATAAACAACGTTCAGGGGCCGGGTTAATTATTACAGAAGGCACCTCACCATCGCCCAATGGACTGGGTTATGCCCGCATTCCCGGCATCTTTAGCAAACAGCAGGTGGAAGGCTGGAAGAAGACAACCTCGGCAGTGCATGAAGCGGGAGGAAAAATATTCGTCCAGTTTATGCATACAGGAAGGATAAGCCATCCTCTTAACATGCCTGAAGGGGCACAGATCCTTGCACCCTCGGCAGTAAAAGCGGCAGGCCAGATGTGGACCGACGCGAAACAGCTTCAGGATTTTCCGGTGCCAAAGGAGATGACTATGGCAGATCTGCAGGATACTAAAACAGAATTTGTTACCGCGGCAAAAAATGCCCTGGAGGCCGGATTTGACGGAGTGGAACTGCATGGGGCCAATGGTTATCTGCTCGAACAGTTCCTTTCGCCCATCAGCAATATCCGTAAAGATAATTATGGAGGAACCATTGAAAACCGGAGCCGCTTTGTTCTTGAAGTTGTGGCTTCTGTATCAGAAGCCATTGGAAAAGGGAAAACGGGAATCCGCTTATCGCCATATGGAGTGGCCAGTGATATGCCGCATTATCCTGAGATCAACGCCACCTATAATTATCTGTCGGAACAACTTAACAAGATTGGAATAGCCTATATCCATCTTGTTGACCATTCGGCAATGGGTGCACCTGAAGTGCCAATGGAAATCAAGAAACTCATTCGAAAAAATTTCAACAACAAGATTATCCTCTCGGGAGGGTATGACAGGGAAAGAGCGGAAGCCGATATTCAAAGCGGATTAGGGGATTTTGTTGCTTTCGGACGTCCGTTTATCAACAATCCGGATCTTGTTGAAAGGTTAAAAAGCAACTGGCCCTTGTCGCAAGATCTGCGGATGGACTTATTTTATACCGCAGATGAAAAAGGATA